>Ga0207003_1045_pt1 | contig 33794 bp, 24 predicted proteins | sample Alteio_BWMinCont_89_FD_153474 | JGI IMG/M metagenome (GOLD analysis project Ga0207003, IMG submission 153474) | Enriched cells from forest soil in Barre Woods Harvard Forest LTER site, Petersham, Massachusetts, United States -... | ecosystem: Environmental > Terrestrial > Soil > Temperate forest >...
ACGAGGATCGCGAGCGGCAGGAGTTGGCGCGGCTGGATTCCTGCGAAGTGCTGGAGTCGCCGCTGGCGTTTGAAGTGAGTTACGCACGCGCGGTCGCGCTGGGCCACGTAGCCGAGTTGCTCGACGAGTTGCTGCCGGATCGCGAAGCTAATGATGACGTCTTCCGGCTTGCGCTCGCGGTGCTGGCGGGGCTGCGCGGGTCTGACGTGTGGATGCCCATCACGTATTTCGAGTTGTGGATGACCCGGCTGATGGGCTATCTGCCGGAGCTTTCCGAATGCATTGTGTGCGGGCGGACGCTGAACGGGAGCAGGGCATTCTTTCACGCGTTGAGCGACGGGTTGATGTGCGCCGACGATAAGAGGCTGGCGTCGTCGGAGATTTCCGCGGCATCGCGGACGCTGGCTGGACAGATGTTGCGCGCGCCAGTTGAGAGTTTTAGGGCGATGCCTGAGAGCAAAGCGCAAGCAGCCGATCTGCGAAAGTTTCTTCTGCAGGCTCTGCAGCGGCACATGGAGAAGAAGTTGGTGACGGCTGGGATGCTGGAGAAGATCAGCTGAGAGCGCTCAGCCAGCAGAAAGTTGTTGCGAAGTGCTAACGTAGTTGCAACGGCTGAGTGCTGATTGCTACCTAAAACACTTTGACCCAGACCAATTCCAATCCGCTGACCTTTCAAGAACTCATCCTGCGCCTCCAGACTTTCTGGGCGGAGCGGGGATGCGTGCTGCAACAGCCCTATGACGTTGAGGTTGGTGCTGGAACCATGGCGCCCGAAACATTTCTGCGCGTGCTGGGGCCGCGTCCTTACAAAGTGGCGTATGTGCAGCCTTCGCGGCGGCCAGCGGATGGACGCTACGGGGAGAATCCGAATCGCCTTTACAAGCACACGCAGCTGCAGGTGATTCTGAAACCACCGCCGGAAAACGTGCAGGAGCTTTATCTGGAGTCGCTGGGCGCGATGGGCATTGATTTGCGCCAGCACGATATCAAATTCGAAGAAGATAACTGGGAAGCGCCTACGCTCAGCGCGTGGGGCGTGGGCTGGCAGGTCATGCTGGACGGCTTGGAAATCACTCAGTTCACCTATTTCCAGCAGTGCGGCGGACTGGATCTCGATCCGATTTCGGCGGAGTTGACATACGGATTGGAGCGCATCGCGGCCTTCCTGGAAGATGTGGATTCGATTTACGACATCATCTGGGCGCGCGATCCGGGAACAGGGCGAGCGACAACCTATGGCGATGTGCGGCTGGCCGACGAGCAGCAGTTTTCGGTGTACAACTTCGAGATAGCCGATGTCGAAAAAGCCTGGAAGCACTTCGAGTTATGCGAGGCTGAGTGCAAGTCGCTGCTGGATCAATACGCCGCGTTGGGCAAAGAAAAGATTGCGGGCGACGGATGGGGTCGGAACAGGAAGTGTTTTCCGGTCCTTGCAGCTTACGATCTGTGCTTGAAGTGCTCCCACTTGTTCAACATTCTGGATGCTCGTGGAGCGATTTCGGTGACCGAGCGCGTGGGAGTGATTGCCCGAGTGCGTGCGTTGGCCGTAGGCATTGCCAAGGCGCACGTAGATCAGCAGCAAGGCGAGGCCGCTGCGGAAGAACCGGAACCCGAAAGGACGCCAAAGGTGCAAAAGGAGCCGGTGCCGGCGGTTTCATAATTCTGCTGCTACTGAAACTAAAACAAGTCAATCGTAGGGTTGCATGCCAGATTTCCTGCTTGAAATTGGTTGCGAAGAGATTCCGGCGCGGATGATTGATGCCGCTTCGCTTGACTTGCGCGAGCGAGTGCACAAATTGCTGGAGCGGGAGCGCCTGTCCGCCAATGGGGCGATTTCGATCCTCGACTCCCCTCGTCGTCTAGCAGTTCTTGCAGCAGGAATTCCGGGAGCTCAGCCCGATGTCACGGAGCAGGTCACCGGACCTTCGGCGAACGTGGCTTTCAAGGATGGACAGCCCACACCGGCCGCGCATGCTTTCGCCAGGAAGGCTGGCGTGGACGTCTCTCAATTGGAGAAGGTCACAACTTCCAAGGGCGAATATCTCGCCGCTAAGATTACAAAGAAGGGCCGGCCCGCGGCTGAAGTCCTATGCGAACTGCTTGCTAAAGAGATCAATTCACTTTACTGGCCGAAGAATATGTACTGGCGCAAGCCGAGCGAAAAGTTTGTCCGGCCAGTACGTTGGCTGGTGGCGTTACTCGACAGGGAAGTGATTCCGCTCGAATTCGACGGTGTTCATGCAGGGGGGCAATCGCGAGGACACAGGATCCTATCTGAAGGCCCGATTCGGATTCCGAGCGCAGGTCCCGGCTATGTAGAAGCTTTGCGCGCGGCAAGAGTTTTGGGTCGCAGCGAGCGCGAGCAGCAGATTCGCAAGGCACTCGACGCCGCAACCCGCACCATTCCCGGCGCACGCTGGCGTGAAGACAAGACTCTTCTGGATACCGTCGTAAACCTGACCGAGTGGCCTTCTGTAGTCCTGGGAAGTTTCGATCAGGAGTTTCTGGAACTGCCGGAAGAAGTCCTGGTCACGGTGATGCGCGATCATCAGAAGTATTTTGCCGTCGAAAATGCCGGGGGCAAGCTGCTGCCGCATTTTCTGGCGGTGCTGAACACCGACGGCGACCCGCGGGGCATCATTCGCCACGGGCACGAACGCGTGCTCCGAGCGCGGTTCAACGATGCCCGTTTTTTCTGGCAGACCGATCAGAAACATCCGCTGCGCGAGCGCACGGCTTGGCTCAAACATGTGACCTTTCAGAAAGACCTTGGGAGCTACTACGAAAAAACCAAGCGGGTGCAGCGCCTGTGCAGTTGGGTTTGCGAGATCATTCGCGGGAACGGAGTGCAGGTTCGTCCGGGAATCGTCCACAAGGCGGCGTCGCTGGCGAAAACCGATCTTACGACTGAGCTGGTGAAAGAGTTTACCGAGTTGCAAGGTATCGTGGGCGGACTGTACGCTGGCGTGCAGGAACTCGACCGCGGCATGCCGGATGCGACCCGTCAGGCGATCGCGCAGGCCATTTACGATCACTACAAGCCGGAATCCATGGACGACTCGGTTCCGCGGTCAGTCGAAGGCGCGGTCCTTTCTATCGCCGACAAGGCCGACAGCATTGCCGGAATGTTTTCCCTGGGATTGCAGCCTACGGGATCGAAGGATCCGTTTGCATTGCGGCGGCAGGCGAATGGAATTGTGAGGACGATTGCGGAGAAGAAGCTGCCGCTCGGCCTGAGTCAATTGTTTGCGGATGCGCGCGAAATCTACCGTGGTTCAGCGGCGGAAAGTAAGTTCGGGGATCAGGCTGACTACGCCGACGCCCTGCGAACATTCTTCCGCGAGCGTCTGGAGTTCTATCTCCGCGATGCCCTCGGGTTTAAATACGACGTTGTGAATGCAGCACTGGCTTCAGGTTCTGACGACGTGGTGGATGCGATCGCGCGAATCGAAGCAGTGAAGAGCGTTTTGCACCTGCCTGAATTCCTGGCTATTTCCGCCGCATGCAAACGTATGCGAAACATTCTGAAGCAGGCCGAAGCCAAGGGCATCAACCCGGCAGCGAAGTTCGAATATCTGCCTGAATCCTCGCAAGAAGAAAAAAACCTGGCAGCCTATGTGGAGGTCAACGCACCGCGGATCGAGGGCCATCGGCAAAAGAAAGAATACGAGGAGGCGCTCCTCCTCCTTTCGACCGCGCGAGAGCAGGTCGACGCATTTTTCGACAAAGTAATGGTCATGGTTGACGACAAACGTATTCGTGCGAACCGGTTGGCTCTCCTGCAAACCTTGCTCAGGGAGTTTTCGACCATCGCCGATTTCTCCGAGATCGTGACTGAAGGTAAGGAATCCAAAGAATCTTCGAAACAGTAAAGGACTCATTTATGGCAACGCAAACTCTCCCAGAAACTGAAATCACAATGACCAGCAAGAAACCAGCCATCCAATACGTCTATTTTTTTGGCGGAGGCAAAGCGGATGGCAACGGCAAGATGAAGGACGAGTTGGGCGGGAAAGGCGCGGGTCTGGCGGAGATGACGAATGCGGGGCTGCCGGTGCCTCCGGGGTTCACGATTCAGACCGAGGCGTGTCGTGAATACATGCGGCACGGGGGAGTCTCGAAGGAAGTGGATCGCGAAATGGAAGACGCGTTGGCCCGTCTCGAGCAATTGCAAGGGCAGAAGCTCGGCGAGGGCGAGAATCCTTTGCTGGTCAGCGTGCGTTCGGGCGCGAAGTTTTCCATGCCGGGGATGATGGATACGATTCTCAATCTTGGCCTGAACGATCAGAGCGTGGAGGCGCTGGCCAGGCGCAGCAACAACCCGCGCTTCGCCTACGATTCCTATCGCCGCCTGATTCAGATGTTCGGCAACGTTGTTTTGGAGATTCCGAAAGCGGCCTTCGACGAGGTCTTCGACGCCAAGAAGAAACAGAAAAAGGCCAAGCTCGACACCGAACTCGACGCTAAAGCCTTGCAGGAAGTGATCACGGAATACAAGAAGGTGGTGAAGAAGCACATCAAGCGCGACTTCCCGCAGAATGCGCACGAACAACTGGTGATGGCGCGCGATGCCGTGTTCCGCTCGTGGCAGAACGAGCGCGCCAAGACGTATCGCCGCATCAACAATATCGATGACATGCTGGGCACAGCGGTGAATGTGCAGGCCATGGTGTTCGGGAATCTTGGCGACACGAGCGCAACCGGCGTCGGTTTTACGCGTAATCCCGCGACCGGCAACAAGGAGTTCTACGGCGAGTTCCTGCTGAATGCGCAGGGCGAAGACGTGGTCTCGGGAGTACGAACGCCGGTACCGATCCTGGAACTGGAGAAGGTCATGCCGTCGGCTTACAACCAGCTCCGCGAAATCACCACGCGCCTGGAAAAGCATTATCGCGACATGCAGGATTTCGAGTTCACCATCCAGGACAGCAAGCTGTACATGCTCCAAACGCGCAATGGCAAGCGCACCGGGCTGGCGGCGGTGCGCGTGGCTATTCAGATGGTGGACGAGGGCTTGATCACGAAAGAAGAAGCCATCTTCCGGGTCGAACCTAACCAGCTTTATGACTTTTTGGTTCCGCGGCTGGATGAGAAGCGCGCGAAGATGGAAGTTCTAGCCACCGGGTTGCCGGCTTCGCCGGGCGCGGCTGTCGGGCAGATTGTGTTTACGGCGGATGAGGCAGTGGAAAAGGCCGGGCACGGCAGCAAGAAAAACCCGGTCATTCTGGTGCGGGCGGAAACCACTCCGGAAGATATTCACGGCATGGAAGTAGCGGCGGGCATTCTGACGTCGCGCGGTGGCATGACGAGCCATGCAGCTGTGGTTACGCGCGGCATGGGGAAGTGTTGTGTGGCGGGGGCCGGCGATATCGGAGTCAACGAACGCGCGGGCGAGATGCGGGTGAAAGGCCAGGTGTTCAAGTCGGGCGACTGGATTTCGCTCGACGGAACCACCGGCCGTGTGATCAAGGGCAAGCTCAACACGCTTGACGCTGAGCCAGACGATCCGGAGTTGATGAAGTTCATGGCCTGGGCGGAGCCCTTCCGCAAAATCGGAGTGCGGGCCAACGCGGACATTCCGCGCGATGCAAAACAGGCGCGGGCGTTTGGAGCGGAGGGCATTGGATTGTGCCGCACCGAGCACATGTTTTTTGCCGAGGACCGCATTCCGCACATGCAGGCGATGATTCTGGCAGACAACGAAAAAGATCGACGCACGGCGCTGAAAAAACTTCTGCCCATGCAGCGCGCAGATTTTGTCGGCCTGCTTCGCGTGATGGATGGCCTGCCAGTCACCATTCGGCTGCTGGATCCGCCGCTGCACGAGTTTCTACCCAAGCGCGAAGAGTTGATGGTCGAGATTGCGGTGCTTGAGGCCACCAAACCTCGCTCACCCAAGTTGAAGGAGTTGAGAAACCTGCTGCGCCGGGTCGAGGAACTGCATGAGTTCAATCCCATGCTCGGTCATCGCGGCTGTCGTTTGGGAATCACCTATCCGGAGATTACCGAGATGCAAGCCCGCGCCATTTTTGAAGCCGCCGTGGCGGTGGAGAAAGCAGGCATCAAGACCCATGCGGAAGTGATGATTCCGCTCATCGCAACCGTGAAGGAAATGGAGAATCAGGCCGCTATCGTCCGCCGAGTGGCGGAGGAAGTGTTCAAAGAAAAGGGAGCGAAGGTGCACTATCTCGTGGGGACGATGATCGAGTTGCCGCGAGCGTCGCTGCTCGCGGGCGAGATTGCCAAAGTAGCCGAGTTCTTCAGCTTCGGCACCAACGACCTGACCCAGACCACATTCGGCTTCTCGCGCGACGACGTGAACAAAGTGTTGCCCACCTATTTGGCGGAAGGCATCTTGAAACAAGATCCGTTCGCCGTGCTCGACCGCGACGGAGTGGGAGAATTAGTAAGAATCGGAATCGAGCGCGGACGCAAGACCCGCCCCAATCTGGAGGTAGGAATCTGCGGTGAACACGGTGGCGACCCATCGTCGGTTGAGTTCTGCCACCAGGTGGGCATGGATTATGTGGCCTGCTCGCCATTTCGCGTGCTGACTGCCCGACTCGCCGCGGCGCAAGCTGGAGCCAGCGACAAATTAAAGGTTGAGGGCGGTAGAACAAAATAGATTGTCGCGCAATCGGCGGTTCGTAATCACGGAGAGATCACCATGGCGAGTAGCACGATCGAGGTTGAAACCGCGGCTGACTCCAGGCATCCCGAGCTGACGCGGTGGGTGGACGAAGTTGCGCAGTTGTGTAAGCCGGATCGGGTGCACTGGTGCGACGGGTCGCCAGAGGAGTATCAGGCGATGTTGCGGCTGATGATCCTAACGGGCACGGCGATTTCGCTGGATCCGGCGAAGCGTCCGAACAGCGTGCTGGTGCGGTCGGATCCGGCGGATGTGGCGCGAGTCGAGGATCGAACCTTCATCTGCTCGCGTACGAAAGAAGAAGCGGGCCCGACCAACAACTGGGAAGACCCGGCTACGATGAAGCACAAGTTGAGCGGGCTTTTCTCCGGCGGCATGGTGGGCCGGACCATGTACGTGGTTCCGTACAGCATGGGGCCGATCGGCTCGCCGATTGCGAAGATCGGGGTGGAGATCACGGACTCGGCCTACGTGGTGGCCAGCATGCATCTCATGTCGCGGGTGGGCAGCGGCGTGCTTGCGGCGCTCGGGGAGGATGCGGATTTTGTGCGCGGGCTGCACTCGGTCGGCTTCCCGCTCAGTCCCAATCAGCCGGACGCGGCCTGGAGCTGCAACCGAGAGCACAAGTACATCTGCCATTTTCCCGAGACGCGCGAGATCTGGTCGTACGGTTCGGGGTACGGCGGCAACGCCTTGCTGGGCAAGAAGTGCCACGCGCTGCGCATCGCGTCGGTGCAGGCGCGCGATGAAGGTTGGATGGCCGAGCACATGCTGATTCTGAAACTCATCAGCCCGTCGGGACAAGTGAAGTACATGACCGGGGCATTTCCTTCGGCATGCGGCAAGACCAACTTGTCGATGCTGATCCCAAGCATTCCGGGTTGGAAGGTAGAGACCATTGGCGATGACATTGCGTGGATGCAGTTCGGCGCCGATGGCCGGTTGTACGCCATTAATCCCGAGTATGGTTTCTTTGGCGTGGCGCCGGGGACGGGCATGAAATCGAATCCAAACGCGATGCTGACGGTCACCCACGATTCTGTTTTTACCAATTGCGCGATGACGCTCGACGGGGACGTGTGGTGGGAAGGCATGACCAATGAGAAGCCGGCGGAGTTGGTAGACTGGCTGCGGCGGCCCTGGACGCCGGATTCAGGCCGTCCGGCGGCGCATCCAAATGCACGGTTTACGGCGGCGGCGAAGCAGTGCCCGGTGATCGCTCCGGAGTGGGAGGATCCGAAAGGTGTGCCGATTGATGCGATTCTGTTCGGCGGCCGGCGCGCCGGAATCGTTCCGTTGGTAACGGAAGCGTTCAACTGGCAGCATGGAACATTTCTGGGGGCGACCGTGAGCAGCGAGACGACCGCGGCAATCACCGGAAGGGTGGGCCAGTTGCGGCGCGATCCCATGGCGATGCTGCCGTTTTGCGGCTATCACATGGGCGACTATTTCGCGCACTGGCTGAAGCTCGGGGCGAGCGCAGACACGTCCAAGCTGCCGAAGATTTTCTACGTGAACTGGTTTCGCCAGGACCAGAATCACAAATTTCTGTGGCCGGGATACGGGGAAAACAGCCGGGTGCTGAAGTGGATCTTCGAGCGCTGCGACGGCAAAGTACACGCGAAGGAAACGCCCATCGGCCGGATTCCCGAAGTAGCCGACCTCGACACGAAAGGCCTCGACATCAAAGGCGCTAATGTCGATGAACTGCTCAGCGTCGATATCGAAGGCTGGCTGGCGGAGGTGCCGCTGATCCAAGACCACTTCGCCAAGTTCGGCGATCGCTTGCCCAAAGGGCTGCAGGACGAGGTTGCAGGACTGGAACAGCGACTGAAAGCGACGAAGCGCTAGGGGCTCAGGACGGTTCGCTGGGGCAGTACCGAACCCGGTTGAATATATTTTCCGCTTCGAGGAACGTTTTTGATATAGTTCCCCACTGTCATGCCCCGTCCAGCTGCGAACGCTGCTCACGACGTGAATCAGCTTGGCTCCCCGGTAACTCCATTTCCCGCGCAATCACTCACGCGGAATCAGATTCGTGGCTTCTGGGCGTCGTGGGGTGGGTGGACCCTGGACGGCATGGACTCCTTTGTATACGCGCTTGTCCTCGTGCCCTCGCTGCGCGAGTTGCTCCCGCGCTCCGGCATTCCAGCCACGAAGGGCAATATCGGATTGTACGGTGGTTTGCTGTTCGCTCTGTTCCTGATTGGCTGGGGACTTGCCTTCCTTTGGGGGCCGATTGGCGACAAGTTTGGCCGCGTGCGCACGCTGATGCTGACCATCATTTGGTATTCGGCATTCACCTTTCTCAGCGCGTTCGTCACCGGGGTATGGCAACTGGCTATTCTTCGCATGCTTGCGGGCATAGGCATTGGCGGAGAATGGGCCATGGGCGGGACGTTCGTTGCCGAGGAATGGCCGGAGGATCGACGACGCGTCGGCGCGGGATTGATGCATACCGGATATTACGTCGGCATATTTCTCGCCGCTCTGGCAAACTACGGCATCGGCAGCCGCTTTGGCTGGCGGGCCATGTTTATTGTCGGCGGGCTGCCGGCACTGCTCCTGGCGTGGGTCCGGCACGGGGTTAAGGAGCCTGACGCCTGGACCAGGAAAGAAAAGGTGGTACGGTCGTGGGCGGTTTGGCGTCCGTTTATCACGTTGTTTTCGCCCCTCTTGCGCCGCCGCACAATCGTGAATGCTCTGCTTATGCTGGTTTCCATCTGTGGTCTGTGGGCTGGGACGGTTTACGTTCCCGCGGCTATTACTGCGGTTGCCGAAGCGGGTGGGCGTACCGGTCCTCGCGTTGCACAACTCGCCTCCTGGGGCATCATGATGGTCTCGTTCGCCACGATTCTCGGCTGCCTGGCGATGCCTTGGCTTGCTGAACGGTTGGGACGGCGCGGGGCGCTGGCGGTTTTCTTTACTCTGATGATGGTGTTTATCGCGCTCACGTTTGGCAAGGTTTTCTACCTTGGAGCGATTGCGCTTCCGTGGTTTTTCGTTTGCCTCTTCTTTTTGGGATTGGGTGGGGCCAATTTTGCTGTCTATACTCTCTGGCTGCCCGAGCAATATCCCACGGAATGCCGCGCCTCCGCGTTCGCGTTTTCGACATCGTTCGCCCGATTTGGCGGGGCCGGAATCACCTTTCTGGTGGGAGCGGGCGTCCGGCATTTCGGCTCGCTAGGAACTCCGGTCGCGTTGACCGCTGTTGCTTTTGCCCTCGGACTGCTTCTGATCCCATTCGCCGCGGAAACGCGCGGCGAAACCTTGCCGACCTAGGCAGTGCTACAGATCTTTTCCTTGTGTACCTTGTGTTATTTGTGGTTTGTGACATGCAAATGCTTTAACCACAAAGGACACAAAGGTACACAAAGGATGTGATGACAATCCGCGCCACTGTGCCCGAACGGCACGCCAGTTGGAATTTATAACTTTAGTGTGAGCTTCCCCAGAACGAACCGCACTGCACAGACCTCGGGCGTGTCTTGAACCGAAAAAGAAGGGGCTCCCCTTTACGGAAAGGGAGCCCACGATGCCACGATGGGGAAGGGCCTTCTCTACGCAACTCCTCGTGCCTTTATCGGCGTACTCATGTCGACAGATCGCAGGCCGCTGTTTGATTGCTCGACCGTGCGCGCGGCTACCGGCTTCAGCCAGAACAAAGCCAGAAGCGCGGCAATCAGGTCGCAGGCAATCATCGCCCAGAAGACCTTGGTCCAAGAGCCGGTCTTTTCAAACAACCAAGCTGCGCCGAACCCGGCAAAGAGCGCGCCAGTCCCCTTGGCCGTATAAACAATGCCATAGTTCGTGGTCGCCCATGTTTTTCCGAACAGGTCTCCGGTAATCGAGGGGAAAAGCGAGAAAATTTCGCCCCACGCGAAGAAGCACAAGCCTGACAACGCGATGAACCAAACCGGACGGCTGATTAATTGGAGCAACGCGAACACCGCGATCGCTTCCATAGTGAACGCGATGAACATGGTGTTCTCCCGGCCGATATGATCGGAGACCCATCCCCAGAACGGCCGAGTCAGCCCGTTCAGATAGCGGTCCACCGAAATCGCCATCACCAGAGCAGTCATGCCAAAAGCGACGACGACTTTGTCGACGTGATAAGAAACGGCCATGGGGTTCAGTTGAGCCGTAACCACCAAGCCGCCGAAGGACAACATAGTCATCATCAAGTAGATGACGTAGAAGGAGGGTTGGCGCAGCATCTGCCAGGGTGTCATGTCCACGGACGAACTGCGGACACGTTGCTTGATCTTAGCTTCCTTTTCTGCCCAGTTGGGAGGAGTCCAGCCCAAGGGCGGTTTCGCCAAGAAGAGAGCTGCAGCCAGCACGACAAATCCCTGAATGATCCCCCAGAAGACTAAAGTATGCTGGTAGCCAGAGGCCTTGATCATCTTGTCGATGGGAGCGACTGTCAGCGCGGTTCCGATGCCGTAAGCGCCGGCCGTGAGCCCAACGCAAAGACCACGGTGATCGGGAAACCATTTCAGCGCGTTGCCAATAGTTCCCCCGTAGACAACCCCGGCGCCAACGCCGCCCAGGCAGTACCAGAAGTAAAGGCCGCGCAGAGTTTCGGCTTGGCCTGAGAAGATCCAGCCCAGGCCAACCAAGACGCCACCAACGCCCAGCATCAGGCGCGGACCAACTCGGTCAACCAGATATCCTTCGAATGGAACCAGCCAAGTCTCGAGGAGAATGAACAGACTAAAAATCCCCTGGATCGCCGTCAGGGTGACATGCAGGTGCGCCTGCATCGGTTTAGTGAAAAGGGTCCAGGCATATTGAAGGTTGGCGATAGCCATCATCGCGACAATTCCGGCAATTAACTGGATCCAACGATTAGGAATACGTGAGGGGTGAATCAGAGACGCTGAAGATGCAGCCATTGGACAAACCTCCGTGACGGCGCGCTAGACTTTAAACTGCCAAAACATAACAAAAACGTGCGGATTCGATCCGCAGAATTTCCAGGGTGTCGACCAACTTTCCCGCCAGTTGCTCGGGTTCCCAGCAACTTTGCTATACTGGTCCAGTGATCGAACCACTTTGCGGCAGCGAATTTATCATCCTCATCCGGGAATGTCAAGTTCTGTAAATCAACCAATGGATGAGGGCCTGCGAGCGCAGATCGAGACATACTTGTCCCACCTCGATGGCCTGATCCGACGCGGACTTCAACTTCGCGACGCCTTGGCAGCCGATCCCGCCAACGGATCGACGATCGCGGCCACTCGTGCCTGGCAGGAGGACTGCGGCGTGACGGTCAATCAATTGTCCGGAGGCAGCAAGGCCCATTGGCTTGCCCGGTCGTTTAGCGAAGCCTTTCTAAAGCGCTCGGAGGCCGGCCACGCTGTCGAGGGGGTTGCCCCAGCTGAGATCGTCAAACGACTCCTCGATGTCCTCGAGCAGGCTGTCGCTTCGCTTTCCCGACCCGACGATGGTGCGGTTATTTCTGCCTCTTCGTCGACTCCGGCTCCCCACCGGTTCGACTTCGTTCACAATCGTGAACTCCGGCCCGTTGTCGAGCAGGCTTACATCGATAGCCGTCGCGCCCTCGATCAAGGCGACTACGATCTTGCGCTCCTCAATGCGTGCGGAATTCTGGAGGCTATCGTGACCGACGAGCTGGAACACAAGGGGCTGAGCGCGCTGGCTGCCTCAGGTGCGCCTGCAGGGAAGATGGCTGATTGGCCGTTTGACGCGCGGCTCGCCGTCGCGGAGAGGGCGGGACTGATTCGCAGCGGGTGCGCCCGGCTGCCAGAAGTCGCGCGGAGATATCGAGATCACGGCGGGATCGCCCCAAAGTCGGTTTCTGAGCGCGACGCGCGGCGGGCCGGGCAGGTGCTCCATGTCGTGATGAGGGATCTGGATCCGGGCCGTTAGGGAAGTGCGAGTGCCTTCAATCTTCCAGGTCCTGTCGGAACACCGGCTGGGACGGATCGAGACTTCCATCGATGACGGCTACCAGCAGCGCTCCGAACGCGGTTACTGCCTCGTCGAGGGAGGCATAGCCGCGTTCCCGCTGCAGCGCTCCTCCGTCCGCATAGATTAACGTGAAATACCGGCCCGACGCGTACTGGAGTTCGAGCAAGCTGTTCGGAACTTCAGGATCTCCCTCCTGTCCCAGCACGTCCATCAGCGCCACCGTCCACCGTCTGCCTTGCGGGTCGGTGACGACTTCGCGTTCGAGGTACTGCCATTCGTCCATGCTCCACAAGGGCATACTTATCCCAGCAATTGATCGAGCGCGTTCGCGACCTGCGATCCGCTGAACGGCTTCGGGACGAGCAAGACTCTTTGGGCTTTCCGGGAACGAAGGCTCGTGTTCGCCTGTTCCGGTGTGTCACTGATGATGACAATGGGAAGCTCGGCGTGATCGGGATGATGGCGCACGCTGTCGAACAGCGACTCGCTCATGTCGTAGGCGGAGCAGTCAAGCACGAGCGCATCGGCGTGTTGTTCCTGGAGCAACTCATTCACGGTGTCAGTAAATCCCTCCGCGAAGACCTCGTAACCGCGGTCGCGCAGCGCAAAGGTCAGCAGGTCGGCAATCTCCGGCGTGTCGTCGATGAGAAGGATGCGACGCAACCGTACCCTACTTCTTGCCGGGTCCGGTGCCAGGCAACCGCGGTTTCTTGCCGTGCGAGGGCTCCAGATCCATGACCCACACTCGCCCGCCGGCAGTGTAGTAGGCACGGTGATCGTTCTCGATCATCGCGCCCCAGGCCTCCAGCGTGCGCATCGCGAAGGTGACTCCCTCGAAGTTGTTGCGCGCGTGGCTCAGCACTTCGTTGGTGTGCCAGTTGTCGGTAAGGATCGCGTCGCCCGCATGCACGCGCAGGACGGTGTAGTAGCGGTCGAAGGCCGCTTCCGGCCGCACGTCGCGCGTCGACCCTCGCTTCTTGCCCTCACTAACGATATAACTTTCCTGCGCTTCCGGCAGCGCAGGCTCAGGAATCAATTTAGTGTTCATAGAGTTTGCGCCACCGCTTCGGCCTCTGCCGCGGCCGCCATGTTGACCAGATTCTTCGCGTCCGCTGCCTGAATCAAGGCCTCGGGCAACTGGACTCCCATCATTCGCCATTGCTCGTTGGCAAATTTCTGCAACGTGGCGATGTGCTCGGCATGCAGGTGGCCGAAGCGTCCTTGCAATTTCAAGTACTCCGACACGGGCCGCATGCTCTGCGGCCGGAAGCTGTAATCATACGCGCGCTTCTCGGGGTTCCACTCCCAGATCGGGTAGAGTCCGCATTCGACGACAAGCCTGCCCAGATCGATCGAGCGCGGCGTCTCGTACACGAAGCCCTTCTGACACGGGGTGTAGACCATCAGGTAGGCAGCGCCTTTGTGGTTGAGTCCCTTGCGCACTTTGTTCATCAAGTCGATAGGGTAGCCCACGCTTGCGGTTGCAACATAGCAGTGAGGATGGCCGGCGGCCATCATGCGAGCGAGGTCCTTGGGGAACAGTTTCTTCGCCTCCGGAACCAGCGGCCCGGGAGGAGAGAAGGTCGTCATGCCGCCATAGGGCGTGCGCGACGACGCCTGGATGCCAGTGTTGGCGTACTGCTCGTTGTCGTAGCAGATGATCAGGCAGTCGTGATTGCGATAGAGCGCGCCAGAAATCGAGGCGAGGCCAATGTCGGATGCACTGCCGTCGCCCGCTTCGCAGATAATATTTGGAAAAGCGCCCTTCCACTTGCCTTTACGAATCATGGCTTCATAAGCGGCGGCGACGCCCGCGGTGAAACTGCCCGCGCTGCCAATCTGAGTATGCGCCCAGGGCACGTTGTAGGGCGTGCACAAATACGAACTGTTCGCCACGTACATGCAGCCGGTCGGGCCGACCAGGATCGTATTGTCGCCCGAGGCCTTGCTCGTCATCCTGTACTGGATGGAGGGTCCGCAGCCGGCGCAGGTGCGATGGCCGGGAACGAACGGTTCAGACGAGGGTAGTTCAGGGTTGTAGAAACGTGCCCCCTGATTCGGGCTTCCGAGAATCGGCAGTATCTGACGTTCAACTTCAATTGCTGGCATCTTGGTTCCTCCCCATGGCAGAGCCCAAAGCCCTGCGTCATAACTCTTACTCTTCGAATCCAACCCAGTGGGTGCGCTTTTCGATTTTCCCGCGCTTCTGCGCATCCGTCATTTTCTCAGTCATCCAGTAAAATTCCTTCAGCACGATGGCCTCGCCACCCATGCCGGCCATGAACGAGAACACCAGCGGGCGCTGCTGGCTCTCGTAGAGAGCCGCACAGACCTCGGCATACAACACGCCGCCGCTGCTTACGCTGCCGAGCCCCATGTTGGTTTCGATCACGCCCACCACTTTGAACTTGCTGAGGACATCCTTGACGCGATCGGTAGGATACGGCCTTATGGTCCGCAGCCGTACCAGACCGACCTTCAAGCCACGTTCGCGCATATGCTGAATTGCGAATCGCGCCGTCACCGCGTGGCCGCCCTGCATGAAAAATACGACCTCAGCGCCATCGGTCATGAACTCTTCGACCCAGGGATCGTAGCGTCGCCCGAAGATGCGAGCGAACTCCTCGTGCACCTGTTCAATGACCGCCATCGATTCTTCCATGGCGCGCGCCCGCTCCAATTGCAGCGGCGGACCCTGCTCCGGCATAATCTGCGGACCGTGCGATACCGGACGCCGCGGATCGAGCGGATAAGGATGCTTGTATGGCGGCAGGAATTCCTTCACCTGGCCCGAGTCGGGCAACTCGACGTCACTGGTGATGTGCGATACGAAGAAACCATCCTGGCAAACCATCTGCGGCAAAAGCACACGCCGGTCCTCGCCGATTCGATAGCCCATCAGGTGATTGTCGAAGGCTTCCTGGGCGTCGCAAGCCCAGCCCATCAGCCATCCCATGTCGCGGGTCGAGAGAGCGTCGGTGTGCTCGGAACCGAAGTCGCCGGGCGGATCGAGGGTGCGGTCGGCGATCATCATCTGCACCGGCATACGACTGCCCGAGATCGGCGAATAAAGCTCATATGCGAACTGCACGCCGACACCTGAGCTGCCGGTAAAGACACGCGCGCCGGCCGATGCAGCGCCGTGGGCGATACTCAGTTGCGAGTGTTCGCTGTCAGCCACGATGTACTCGGCGTCGAGTTCTCCGTTGGCCACCATTTGCGCGAGCGCCATCATGGTCGCGGTGTAAGGCCGGATCGGGTACGCCGCAATCACATCGACGTCTGCATACTTGGCGGCCTGCGCCGAGGCGACGCAGCCGTTGATCCGAACCGTTCTCTTTTTCTGCTCTGTAATCGTTGCCATGATTCACTCCGATTCTAAATGTTCTTCGCCGGCCGGTCGCCCAAGTTCATCAGTTCTTCCGCCTGCCGTCCATGCAGCCCCGGGGAAATCGCGAACGCCGTATCCATTCGCACTACGCCGGTATCGAAGTCCAGTTCGGGCACGCCCTCGAGACAGCCCGTCGGACACTCTTCAATGCACACGCGGCAGCCTTTGCAGTAGTCAACCAGAATCTTGTAAAGGCCGTTGGAACGCTCCGGACGCGCAATGCACGGCTCCGGACAGACCAAATAACAGTTGTCGCAGGCGTTGCACGTGCCGCAACTGAAACAGCGAGCGGCTTCTTCGACCGCCTGCTCTTCCGAGAACGCTTGAATCACTTCATCTTGCGACCTGCGGCGGCTTGCCGGTGGAAGCAGCGTCTGCTGAACCCGCGGGAAGTGCGGGAAATACGTCATGTTCATGCGGTTCAAATCCACAATCACGTCGATAGGAATCGAGCGCGGCTGCAACGGCTCCCCGCGCAGTACCTTGTCGAGATTGAATGCCACGCGTTTTCCATCGCCAACCGCATTCACCACCATCAGCGGCTGACCGGAGCCCAATTGCACGATGTCGCCTGCCGCAAAAAAATTGGTGTCGCCGAGACGTCCGAACCGGTCAATCTTGATGGTCCCGCGCTCGTTCTTGAATTCGTCCGGCAACCACTTGAGCGACGCCCGCTGTCCGACCGCGATAATCACGTTATCGACGGCGAAGCGTTCAGGCTGGACATCTCGATCGACCGTGATTGGCGAGGCGTTGATGGCGCCGGAGAAGCGCGCCGGGTGCAACTGCAAAGCCTCGACCTTACCGTTGCCGAGCACCGCGGTCACCGCCCGCCCGTGCAACAGTTCTACGCCTTCTTCGAGCATGTCGTGCAGATCTTCCGGAGAGGCCGGCATCTCTTTGGAGTTGCCTTCCACTGTGATCATGGTCACTTCAGCGGCGCCTTGCCGCAGTGCTTCGCGAGCACAGTCGATGGCCGTGTTTCCGCCGCCGATTACGGCGACGCGAGCACCCAGCTTCGCCTTGGACGTACCCATGCCAATGTCACGAAGGAAGGGAAGTCCGTAAAGCACGCCGTCCTTGTTTTCGCCCTCGGCTCGCACGCTGTTGGGTTCGGTGAGGCCGACCGCCAGCACGCAGGCGTCGTAATTCTTTTTCAAGTCGTCCCAGGTGACGTCCTTGCCGACTTCGACATTGGTCTTGATTGTGATGCCAAGCTCGACGAGGCGTTCGATCTCGCGATCGAGGACGTGCGCCGGAAGCACCCAGTCGGGAATGCCTCCGCGATTGAGTCCGCCGGCTTTCGGCGATTTCTCAAGGATCGTGACTTTGTAGCCGAGGCGCGCAAGTTGATAGGCGGCGCTGTGGCCTGCCGGGCCCGATCCGACCACGGCGACTTTCTTACCGTTGGGCGCACCGGCCTTGACTACATCGTGTGTCAGCGCCTGTCCGAGATCGCCGAGAAAGCGCTCGACGGCGCGAATCGAGATGGCTTCATCGTACTTTCCGCGGTTGCAGGCTTGTTCGCACGGGTGATAGCACACTCGGCCCGTGACTGACGGGAAGGGCATGTCTTCCTTGATGAGCGCGTACGCATCCAGATACTTGCCGCGCTTTACCAGGTCGAGATAGCCCTGAATCTTTTCGTTGGTCCCGCACGCGTTGTTGCACGGTGGCAACTTGTCCCGGTACACGGGTCTGATCGAACGCCAGTTTCCAGTGGGGAACAAGTCCTGCCCTTTTTCCTGCGACGGCGCAGGAGTGATGCCGGCGAACGGAATCTTGAGGTGGTCGGGGATGTGTGTGCCTTTAGTCGACATGAGTTCCTTCCCTACGCATAAACTGGTTTCAGCGGCATGATGTGCAAGTGTTCGAGCGCCATTTCGAATGCCTTCTTGTTCGCGATCATGGGCTTGATTGTTTCCATCTTGACGATGCCCGTACTTTTGATTACCGCCGCAATCAGTGGAGCCGCGATATCCGGTGCGATGGATTTGTTTCGCTCGGCGGCGCCTTCGGTCGAAAGCCGATCCAGTCCAAGCTCGCCAAGCCGGTAGTAGAGCCACTTGTGGTCGGCCAGATGTGCAGCGTCAACACAGACGAGCTGAGCCAACCGCTCGGCGCCGGGCACAAACCGAATCATGTACTCGGGCGTGTAGTGGGTGTTGATCACCAGCGTTCCGCCCGGAGGCATCCCCCGCATATAGTCCCAGCCCTTGACCATGGTGCCTTCGACCAGCACGACGATGTTCGGCTGCTCGTTCTCGTAGGTGAGTTCGTTCTCGATCACGCTGTCACTGACGCGACAGTACTTGCGCGTCGGGGCATTTGTGCGATCGGGATTGTCGACGTAGTTTTCCATCGCCTGCGCATACTTGCCCTCGATCCGTGCGGAAGCGGAGATGGAATTGACAATGTCGCGGCCCTCTTTGTCCATGATGATGCCGCGTGTCCAAACGGTAAGTTCCGTGTAACTCATGATCAAACCTCGTTCATCTGGAAGATGCGTCGGGGCACGAATTCCCGGCGCCGTTGCTCAGTACGTTCGCTGTTTTCGATTGCGCGGGACTGCCGCGATCGGAATCAATTACCGCAAGGAAATCGCTTCGCAAGACAACCAGAGGCGTGACGCGAGTGCTGCCCTGAAATTCCGCGATCGCTAACAGCACTGCTTTCTTGCACAGGCTTTCGATATCGGCGCCGGTAAATCCTTCCGTCCGCCCGGCGAACTCTTCAAAATCGACATCAGACGCCAGCGGCACCCGCTGACAGCAAATCCGCATGATCGCCTCGCGCTCGGCCGCATCCGGTTTGGCGAACGGGAGTATATAGTCGAAGCGCCCGCTTCGCAAGAGCGCTGGCTCGATGCGCTCGGGACGATTGGTGGCAGCCAGCAGGATCACTCCTTTAACGTCACGCAAGTTGTCGATCTCGCGCAGGAGTTGGCTGAGAATTCTCTGATAGACGTCGCTGCCGGATTGATCGGCGCCAAATTTTGGCGCGACCGCGTCAATGGTGTCGAAGAACAGGATGCACGGTGCGGCCCGTCGCGCCTTTTTGAAAACTTCACGCAGCGCACGTTCGGATTCCCCCAACCATTTCGAATACAGTTGTGGACCATCGATGGCGATCAGCGGGAGTTGCTTTTCGCCCGAGAGCGCTCGCGCCATGGCAGTCTTCCCGGTGCCTGATGGTCCGGACAGCAGGATGCCTCGCGGCGGCGTCAGTCCAACCTGCTCATAGATCTCGTCGTGCATATGAGAATGCTCGATCACCGCAGCGAGCAACCGCTTCACCTCGTGGAGGCCTCCGAGGGAGGCAAATGTCGACTTGCTTTTCTCAATGAAGAATTCGCGTGTGGCGCTGGGCTCGACTTCCTTCAACCCGGCGAGAAAATCGTCGCGCGTAACTTGCAGCGCACCCAACTCAGCAGACGCAGCGCCGTCCGCCCCGAGTGGAACGGCTGAGAGGAAACTGCGCAAGGCGATCATTCCGACTTCCTGTCCCAACGCTTCGAGATCTGCGCCAACGAAACCGTGGGAATGCTCGGCGATCTCCTGGAGGTCAACGTCCGGCGCGAGCGGCATAGCGCGGGTGTGAATCTTGAGAATCTGCAGCCGCGCTTGGGTGTTCGGAACGCCAATTTCGATTTCGCGATCGAAGCGGCCGGGACGCCGCAGCGCCGGGTCAAGGACCTCGGGGATGTTAGTCGCGCCGATGACGATGACTTGGCCGCGCGCGACAAAGCCGTCCATCAAGCTGAGCAACTGTGCGACAACGCGCTTTTCAACCTCGCCGATCACTTCGGTGCGTTTGGGGGCCACGGCGTCAATCTCATCGATGAAGAGGATCGCCGGCGCGTGGCGCGCCGCCTCCTCGAAAACCTCGCGGAGCTTGGCCTCGCTCTCGCCGTAGAACTTCCGCATGATCTCAGGGCCATTGAGGTGAATGAAGTGAACCCGGCTTTCAGCGGCGACGGCGCGTGCAAGCAAAGTCTTGCCTGTGCCCGGCGGACCATACAGCAGCACGCCTTTGGGCGCGAGAATTCCCAGCCGCTCGAAGACGCGCGAATACTTAAGCGGCAACTCGACCATTTCGCGCACCCGCGCTACTTCTCGCTCCAGCCCGCCGATATCCTCGTAGGACACTGCCGGAGCGCGCGCCGCCGTCTGCTCACCTTCGACGACCCGGATGTCGGTGCGTTTCCCGATGATCACAGGTCCCGAGGGAATCGTCCGCACAACCTGGAAGTTCACCGCCTTGGCAAACGTCGGCACACGCACCACGCAGCCAGCGATTACTGGAACGCCGACCAGATCCTCGAGTATCCGGTCGGGTGCGATGGTTGCCGGCGCGGCCCCCACCCACAACGGAACCAAGCGAACCGCCACCGCCTGTTCGTGCTCGACTGGGATCACGGTCACTTGCTCTTGCAACCCTGCGCTGCAATTACTGCGGCAGGTGCCGTCGATCTGGATCATTCCCTCGTGGCCGTCGTCCGAGAGTTCGGCGCGGGCCACACCGATGGTGCCGCCAGTGATCTTCAGCACATCGCCCGCCTGAGCACCCATGCGCCGCAAGTCGGCTGGCGACACTCGCGCAATAGCGTGGCCGACGTCCTCGACTCGGGCCTCGGCAACGCGCAACGTGTGGGGCGACGTTGGCGGGATTTCCGCCATAGTGCGACTTGCACCCTGCTCCTGGCGGGGAAATCCGTCGAAGAGCTTCACCTTCGGTTTCTCTGTGGGCTCCGGCTCTGAAGGCGCGGTGGCCACACGAATAGCGTCATTTCCCAAGTCAGGCAAGCTGATTGTTCCCCAGACGGATGAGCTTGATAGCCCACCCTTAGCCCTTGGCAGAGATAACTGCCCTGCTCAATGTGCTCCTACAGAATTGCAAACCGCAAATCGCGACTGCGGCGAAAATCGTTCGTTGGTCAAAACTTTTCAAGCACGATTTCTTCGACGTCTTCAATGTGCCGGCGCATAGCCGACTTTGCGGCTTCCGCATCGTGGCGCTTGATTGCCGCCAGGATCCGACGGTGGCCGGCAAGGGACTTTTGCGGCCGGCCTTCCACCTGCAGCGACCGCTCCCGCGTATCGCGCAGCAGGTCCATGAGAATGTCCAGTACCTTCAGCACGACACTGTTGCCAGAAGCCAGCGCAATGCTGTAGTGAAATTCCGCGTCTTCAGCGACGGCGGCGTCTCCCAGTCCCTGCTTCGCCTCTTGCCGCTGCAGAATCTCTTCCATCTCGGATATCTCGTCGGCCGAAGCGTGCGTGGCGGCGCGTGCTGCCAGTGGCGGTTCCAGCATCTTGCGAAAATCCAGGAATTCGCTCACCATTTCTCGCCGATGCTTCAGCGCGTTGGCGAAAGGATTTAGCAGCGAATCGGCTGAGGTTGCGCGGACAATCGTGCCTGCCCCCTGCCGGGGTTCAACCAAGCCCATCAGTTCCAGGCCTCGAATCGCATCCCGAATGGAACTGCGGCTCACCCTCAGCATCTCTGCGAGTTCGCGTTCCGACGGCAGTTTGTCGCCGGGGTTCAACTTCTTCAGAATCAGGCGTTCGATCTGCTTGGCGACTTCTTCGTAGACTTTGTTTCTGCGGACTGTCTCAAACTCAGACTTAACGGTTGCCAGCACCTTAAGCTCCAAGTGGTCCGATAAGTGGACCAGCGAAGGAAGTATACGCCCGCGGTCACGCCTATTGTCAACCCCACCGGCAAGTATTTTTCTTGACGGACGAAAGTTGGCAGTGCGCTCATTTTGGTTGTTGCCTCGCGGCACACTCCGCCAACAACTTCGTGCAGTTGTATACCGTTCGTGTGCAAGCCATGGGAAGACCCACGCGCTCTCCTAACTCGACGACCGAGCCCACCAGTGCTTCCAGTTCCATCGGCCGGCCGGCTTCGAGATCTTGCAGCATCGAGGTTTTGTGCTCCCCAACTTTTTCGGCGCCTGCGATTCGCTGGTCGATGGAAACCGGCAACTCCATCCCCAACTTGCGGGAGACCGCTTCCACTTCCTGCATGATGTTTCGGATCACCGAGCAAACTCCGGGATCGCGCACCATCTGAACCAGGGTGGCGCGCGTCAGCGCGCTGAGCGGATTCAAGGAAGCGTTGCCCATGGCCTTGACCCAAATCTCAGGCCGGATCCGAGTGGTGACAGGGCAGCGCAGGCCGGAGGCGATCAACGCTTCCGCGATCCGGCGACTGCGATCGGAGCGCGTGCCATTCGGTTCGCCAAGGGTAATGCGGTTCCCTTCGATGTGTTGAATCACGCCGGGTGCGGTAATCTCCGTCGAAAAGTAAACGATGGACCCGACCACCCGATGCGCTTCGATGGCCGCTGAGATCACGCCGTCAGGATCGATGCGCTCGAGACGCATTCCTTCCCATTCACCGCCGAAACCCTGAAAGTACCACCAGGGGATTCCGTTCTGCGTGCTGACGACGGTCGTGCCTTCCCCCACCGCCGGACTCAACAGAGGTGCAAGTTGGGGTAGCCCGTGGGCTTTGACTCCAAGAAAAACAACGTCTACCGGTCCCACTTCTTCGAGGGAACTGGCGATTGCGGGACGCGCGACGAAGTCCCCCTCACTACTCTTCACCTCGACCCCGTGCTCCTGCATGGCGCGAAGGTGTGGCCCGCGCGCGAACAGGGTGACGTCGAATCCAGCTTGCGCCATGCGCGCGCCAATGTAGGCTCCGATTGCTCCCGCCCCCGCGATCAGGAATCTCATGTTTGATTATCCACGCTGGTCATCCGCGAGTGCGGCAGCGACCGCTCGGCGCCGAATTTTTCCGGTCGCGGTGGTTGGAATACTTTCGACCAAATAAATCTTGGTTGGGCATTTAAAATCTGCCAGCGACTCGCGGCAGTGCCGGATCAGTGCGGATTCGGTCGCGCCCTGGGTTTCGTGCAATACTACGGCGGCAGCCACTTCTTCACCCAGCGTGGGATGCGCGCAACCGAACGTGACCGCAGCCGCGACTGCAGGGTGCCTTAGCAAAATCTCATCGACTTCGTGAGGCGCGATATTCTCGCCTCCGCGGATGATGATGTCTTTAATTCGACCCGTCAAGTGCAAGTAGCAATCAGCGTCAAGCAAACCTTCGTCGCCGGTACGGAACCATCCATTGGCAAAGGCACGAGCATTGGCTTCGGGATTGTTTTCATATCCGCGAAACACGTTGGCTCCCTGAATAGCGACTTCACCGCGCTGGTCAATGCCGAGGTGATTGCCCGCCTTGTCCATAATGCTGATGCGCAGCCCGGTGCCGACGCCGACTGAACCTGGTTTCCGATGCCGCGGGGGCAGAGGATTCGAGGTCATCTGGTGCGCCGCTTCCGTCATTCCGTAAGCTTCGACGAACGGCAGGCCAAATAATCCCTCGATCTTGTGAATGAGTTCCGACGACAGGGGCGCGCTACAGGAACGGATGAAGCGCAGAGAGGCAGCTTCCGCCGGTTTCTGGTGAGCCCGGGCCAGCAGGAGTTGATGCATCGTGGGCACTCCCGAATACCAGGTCACGTGATGTTCCCGCACCGTTCGCCAGAAAGAAAGCGCGTTGAACTTGGACGGAACCACTACGGTCCCTCCGGAAAGCAGAGTCGCCATGGTTGAGCCAATCAGCCCATGAATGTGGAACAACGGCATGATGCACAGCGAAACATCTTCTTCCGAAAGCGCATAGGTGTTCGCGATATTCGCCGAAGAAACCGCCAGGTTGAAATGCCGCAAGGGCACGCGTTTGGGCCGCCCCGTGCTTCCGCTGGTATGCAGGATCAAGGCAATGTCATCCGCCGTGGGTACGGGTGCGGAAACTCCACTGACCGCATTCGCCAGGTGAACGTTGCCCTGTTCGCTCATTTCCACGGAGAACACTGGGATCTTGCGATCTGCCGCCGCGCTGCGCGCGAATTCCGCGCCAACTGGGGGACAAAGCAAAATACGGGCATCTGTATCGGCCAGAAAAAAAAGAAATTCCTCGTAGGGATAAGCCGGGTTCAAAGGGGCCGCTGTTCCGGCGATGGAGGCAGCGAGAAAGCTTACAATCGCGGGCAACCCATTCGGCAATACGATCGCGACTGCATCGCCACGGCGAATGCCTGCGGAGGCCAAAGCGTTTGCCATGGCCAGGACCTGCTGCCGCAACGAATCGTAGGTGACACGGATTCCGAGCTCGGGAACGATAACGGCCGTGTGACTGTCCGCGAAATGCAAGACGTCGAGAAGCGTGTGGACCGACTTCAGAGTCATTATGTCGCTGCCTTTGATGCAGGTCCCCGGACGATGGCCGGTTATCTGTTCTTGGTGACGCGAGAGAACACTTCAGCCTGAGATCTCCAACTCAGCTAAGAATCCGCCGAATTCAAATCGAGTAGCCCTGGGCTTTGAGCGCCTTGCCGAACTCTTTCAGGAAAAACTGGACGTTGTCTTCGGTAGCTAACGGGCCCATCACGCCAATGCGGAACACTTTACCCGCGAGCGGACCGAAACCGCCAGCGATCTCAATGCCCGGGTCGTCCAATAAGCGTTTTCGCACTTTCGCCTCGTCAACGCCTTTCGGAACACATACGGTGTTCAGGGTCGCAATACGGTGCTCTTGGGGAACATGCATGCTCAGACCCATCGCTTCGATGCCGTCGACAAAAAGCTTATGGCAACGGCGATGCCGCTCCCAGCGCGTCTCAATTCCTTCCTCAGCAACGACCAGCAGCGCCTCGCGTAGCGCGTAGAACATGGAAATCGGCGCAGTGTGATGGTATCGGTGCGAGACCGTGGAGTAATCATGAATCAGCTTCAGGTCAAGATACCAACTGCGTGATGGCGTCGTGCGACCGCGCAGCCATTCCATAGCGCGCGACGACATTGCCATAGGAGACAAGCCCGGCGGACAACTCAGCCCTTTTTGCGTGCAACTGTAGGCGATATCGATACCGGTCTGGTCGAATTCTACCGGCACTCCGCCGAGCGAGGTGACGCAGTCCGCGATCACCAAAGCGCCAATGCCATGAGCGGCGGAACAAATCGCCTTGCCGTGCTGCAACGCTCCGGTCGATGTTTCAGCATGAACGTAAGCCACAACATTGGGCTTTTCGCGATAGATAAACTCGACAGCCTCATGCTCGCTGAAGGTCTCACCCCATGGCTTCTCAAAGCGCACGACGTTGGCGCCGTTACGCTTAGCCATCTCGGTGAGTCGATCGGAAAAATACCCGTTGGCGAAGACCGCAAACTTGGTTTCAGGCACCACGAAGTTGGCAACGGCCGCTTCCATGCCCGCGCTGCCGGTGCCGGAAATAACCAGCGTAGCGCCATCGCGCGTGCCGTAGGCCATTTTCAGCAATTGCTGAACGTCCCCCATTACTTGGATGAAATATGGATCCAGATGTCCGACGATCGGCTTCGACAACGCTCCATAAACCCGAGGATGAACCATACTGGGTCCAGGTCCGAACAGGTAACGTTGAGGTGGTTGCAAGGGAAGAAACTTAAGTGCGGGAACCTGCTGTTCGATGACGCTCATAGCCCTCGTTCCTGGTCCAAAGATATAGTACGCAAATCGTTCCGCCTAAACCGGCGAGTGCTGTCCTTGGACAATCATGTCCTCGGCGATGCGGCGTGCCTCAGGGAGCGTTGCTGCTGCCTTGGCATCAATCTCTTTTGGCAAATCGCGTTGAATCTTCGACAGCTCGTCGTCAAAAATACGGGTTACCAATTCTCGAGTATGCTCGACCGGCTTCCCATCGTCACTCGAAACCTTGACCCTGTGGCGCACCCGCTGCGCAATCATCAAGCGGTAAATGCGGTCGGTGGCAAGATCCTCCATGAAGCCATCGAGCAAGCTGGCTCCCTTTCCGTTGAGCACGCCGTTGCGATAACGAATCACCGTGCGCGCGGCCGCCCGCGTCCCTGCCAGAGTAGTCTTGCCAACGCCTTTCGGGACTGGCCGCAGATCGGGATGTGAATTCACCAGCTTGGGACGCTTCGCGATCTGATTGGGAAACGGAAACTGCGCAACTGCGATCTCGTTCTGATCGGGGTGGCCGGTCCAGGCTCCATCCATCAGGCAGTTGGCTTCGTTCTTCTTGTCTTCCTTGAGAACCTTCAGCGCCCGCTCGTTCAACTCCGCATCCGTGCGGCTGGGATAGAGCGCCGTCATTCCGCCAATGGCATGAGCTCCATGCTTGTGGCAAATCTCCGGCATCAGGGTGCGGAAGTTCTGGAAGAATGCCACATCGTGCGGAATGGTGTTGCGGTCGGGCAAAATCCAGTTGGGATCCTCCAGCATGAAATCGATCAGTGACGCCATATAATCCCATCGCCCAAGGTTCAATCCGAGGCAGTGCTCGCGCAGGTTGAAAAGAAATTCCTCCATCTGATAGGCCAGCGGGTGCGCCTCAACCAGGGCCATGCATTTTATGTAGTCCGCAGCCAGGCCCTTATGTTGAGCAAACGCCTGGAACAGATCGCGCCACCAGAAAGCCTCCTCCGCAGACTCGCTCTTGGGAATATAAACCGAAAAATTGTGCGGTAGCCATGCGGGATCGATCTGATACCAGATCAAAGCGAGATCGAACAGGGAAGCCGACATGATTTCGTTCTTGATGACCCCGCCTTGGCTAAGGTGCAGCCCACGGGGGCGTACCCAGGTCACCGTTCTTGAGCGCTGCACCGTGACTTTCTTCTGCCGCTTCTTGTCGTCGTAACTCAGTTCGTACTTGTAGGCGGCGATGGTGTTCTGCACCGCCAGCATGACGTGTTCCCAGGTGTTCGCCGTGGAATCTTCGAGGTCCACCATTACGGCAGGAGATCCGGAGTTCAGCAACTTCACCGTCAACTCAGCGTCGTCCGCCGGTCCCGTCATCTGGTTGCGTTGATCCGCGCACCAGTCGGGCACTTCGACCCGCCAATCGGAGATCGTGGCCTCGGAGGCTGGCAAGTAGTTTGGCGGGTGTCCGCGATGCGACGACTGCAACACCTCCACGCGTTTAGCGGCCAGTTTCTGTTGCCAGGGCGTGAATTGCTTGTGAAGCGGCAACAGGAAGTCGAAAAACCCCTGAGGCAGATCTTTTTGCGGATTCAAATCCGCCGGCGCGTAATTCATGTATTGCGACATAGCTTTTTCCGTATGTAATGCCATGGGATCAGATCCTTCCGCGTGCTCGCCAGCGACCAAGTGCCGAAGCCATCGGTGTTTGTCTGCTTCCGTGCGTGCGATTTATCCTCAGCGATAAGTGCCGAAGCCAGTTTGTGGGCGGCAGCTTCATCCAGAGCGATTCAAAACGGCGCAGCGCCGCTATGTATCTGGTGCTTGGGTTGTCAGCGTGCCGCGTTCGGAGTGCAAGCTTGCAAAAACATCGCGTTCTGCAGTAATCGGAGTGCTCCTGATGAATCTGACTATCTACTTGCGTCTCCGGTCCGACAATACAATCATTGCAGGGCAGCAATACCGAGTCAACTGTAGCGTTTGATCGCAGCCGCAAACTGCGATGTGTGATAACGATCACAGCGATGCCGCTTGCCTTGCGCTTAATCTCTCGCGACTCTGGTGTTGCATCGTGCAGCGGGACGTGAACTGTAGTCAGGGCTGAGAGGACTGATTATGTCTGTTGTTCCGCCATCTCTTCCGCATTCCAAGGTTGCGATTGCCGCTTATTCCAGAGGCTCTGCAAAAAGATTGCTTGACTCTGACTCCCGGGATGTGGTAAATAGACGCGCCAGCGGATTGGTCCGCTTTTCATACAAGTTATCATTTTCGCAAGTACGCGGTTTAGTGATTTGTCGCCCCGAGGCAACCGGCGTGTGAGGCCTTTGCACGCTCGCTCCGGGCCAAGCTTGTGGTTCGCCAAATCATGGTCGGAGAGGAAAACATGCGCTCGCTAACAACGTACGTCGTCCTTCTGATTTTCTTCACAGCCTCAGGTTCACTGGCTCAAACGCAGGAGCCTGCCGACAAAGCCACTCCCTCGGCGTCCGCGAGCGCAAGCAAGGAGGAGGTGAATGAACTCCGCAGCCAGGTGGCGGCGCAACAGAAGACCATCGAGGAACTGAAGGCGGTGGTACAGCAGTTGGCCGCAGGCAAGGCTCAGGTCGCTGAAACCGATCCGGTCCAGACCAACTTGCCGGCTGGCGACGGCGTCCGCTTGTTGAACGCTAACCTCGTGGAACAGGCGGCAAAACCCGCGCAAGCTGCTCCGGCCGACAAAAAGCCCGCCGACAAGAAAGAAACCCCACTCTCTGCCGGTTGGAATGGGGAGCATTTCTTCGTCCGAAGCGCCGATGGGAAGTTTCAATTACAGCCCTACGGGTATTTCCAGACCGACTATCGCGGTTACAGCGGCGACGGAGCACCCTCAAACACGTTTGTAATTCGGCGGGCCCGCTTCGGTTTCCAGGGCAATTACGGCACGCACTATGATTTCGCTGTGCTGGTGGACGGCGCCGCGGCCAACGGCCAGATTCTCCGTGACCTTTACATCAATGCTCGGGTCAAGCCGGAGTTCCAGGTTCAAATTGGTCAGTTCAAGGAGCCGTTCGCGCAAGAAACCCTGACCGGCGCGACCAACCTCGACTTTGTAGAACGATCCCTGGCCTCGCTTCTGTACCCCTCTGCTGCAACCGCTTACCGCAGCCCGGGTTTCACTCTTCACGGTGACATCTCCGGCGGGGTTATGCAATGGTGGGCGGGAGCGTTCAATGGCAAGGGCATCCTCGCCACCAACACGACCAATCAGCCGGAATTCATTGGCCGCTTGCGCTTTTATCCTTGGAGGAAAAAGAAAGGCAGTCTGTTCCAGGGGTTCGCCTTTGGCGGATCGGTGGGCTTCGGTCGCACCAGGGGACTCTCCAACGAGCTGAGCTTCAGCGGAACCATCCCCGATGCCGCTTTCACCTTCTTCCCGCAGTTCCGGATCAACGGGACCACCGAGCGCTACAACGGCGAGTTGACGTGGGTTCACGGCCCTTGGGGCGTGCGCGCGGAATACGATCAGCTCAACCAATTCAGACGAAATGTCGGTTCGGAGCAGTCGGACAACCTTGGGTTCATCAGCTTGCCAGGGATCGTGTCCAAGGCCGGCTACGGCCAAATCACTTACCTGTTAACCGGCGAAACCCGGCCGGAAAACGGGACCCCCAAGGTCAAGCATCCATTCCTCGGACCGGAAACCGCGGCAGGTGGAGGCAGCAACGGGTACGGAGCTTTCGAACTCGCATTCCGCTACGACAGCATCCAGGCGCATGAGCCAGGCATAAACCTGCTTAGCAACCCGATCACGCCGGGGTTTGTCCCGACCTTCATTAACCACACGGACGAGTTCACCTTCGGAGTCAACTGGTATCTCAACTACTGGGTGAAGTATCAGCTGAACTTTGCCGTAGACCGGTTGAAGGAACCCAGTGTCAGCGGCCAGGTGCCGCAGAATTTCTTTGTAGTGTTGAATCGGCTGCAGTTCCGGTTCTGACCAATCTTGCGCGGGATGATCGTGAGATTGGGCCGTCCAGTTTTGAGTTGAAAGCCGCTCGCAGCAGCAGCGGCTAGGGAAAATCGCAGGAGGAGATTCGATGAGATCGCGAATTCTACTGACCATTCTTCTCACCGTGTTGTTTGTGCTGGCCAGCGGCTGCGGGGACGTAAAGAACTGTCCGGTGTGCGGCACCACTAAAAACGATGGCTACACCGGCATCGACATCGTACCGGTCCCAGAGCACAACCCCACCGGCGAGCCCGGCGGACCTTTCAACTCGTTCGACATAAGCGTGGTCGACTCGACCAATCACCGCTTCTTCGTGTCGGACCGAATTGGCCTGGACGTGGTGGTTGTGGACACCCAGCAGGATGTGGCGGTTAACTTTTTTGCTGGCGCGAACGGTGTGGCTGGCGGCGGAGTCAACGCCAGTTCTTGCGCAACCGATGCCACGAAGACGCTTTTCATTCCGCCGATTGTTACCGGGTACGGCAATTGGACTCGATTCGGTTGTCGGACGCTTAACTTCCACATCCCTGGGTTTGGCGCCAACGGTTTGTTCGGAGGTTTTCCCGGAGCACAGTGCTGCGCGGCGCGCGCCAATGGAGTGAATCCGTTATCAGCTCCGGACGGCGAGGTTTTGAGCCCCGACAACAAGACTTTATTCGTTGGTAACGGAAGCGCCAGCGTCGTGGCCTTTGACCTCACGTCAACAACTTTCAGCACCACCAGCACCACGCTTCCGCCCGGGCCCAATGTCATCGCCGAGTTTCCTACGGGCGTGTCTCCTGACTATGACGGCCCGACTGGCATTGCCCCTTGTGTTTCCTCCGCCAACGGCCGGGCGTTTTCTGACGCTACCTGTGGAGACTTGAGGTCCGACGAAATGTCGATCGGAGTCGTCAATGGGAGAACGCTCCTGTTGGTGGCAAACGGCGACCCAGGTTTTCCTTTCGTCACAATAGCCGACGTTACCAATATCGTGAACCCAACGGGCACGTACGCAGCCGACCACTGTTTGCCCGTCGCCGCCCAAGTGCCCTATGGCCCTCCGCTGGTCGGAGCCGGACAGGGGAACGCCGCCCCCGCAGCCGGGCCGATCAACCCGCCTACTTGCATTCTGGGTCAGATCTACTACGATGGCGCAGCCGCTAACAACACGGGTGTCGTCATCGATGACGGGGGATTGAACGCAACGGCTGGTTTTCCCTGTCCCGATCCCTCCACCACCGCACTCTCCGGAATGACCGGGCACGGAGCCGGTGTAAATATCCTTGGCCCCGACAGAGCCTGCCATCACGGGCCACAGCTCAACCCCGATGGATCCTACTGCGCCAGCCAGAATCCGCCCTCAGCCGGTTGCGTCGGGGCAGTCTCTATCGCCGGAATAGGCGGGTCAGCCTTCAATCCGAATAGCGGCCGCTTTCTGGTTACTAATTCGAATGCACTGGCCACTAATCTAACCGTCGGCACAGTGGACGTTATTAATCCAAACCTCGGGAGTCCGAACGGCCCGTTTGTCGAAAACAGTTTCGCCATGCCGAATTGCATGCCTACCAGTATCGTTCAGGGCCCGGGCAACAATTTCCTCGTAGGTTGCGGTGACCACGATGGCGAAGCCTTTCCCCCGAACGAGTACGTGATTGATGGCACTTCGGGCAAGATTCTCGCCACGATCACCCAGGTAGGCGGCGTCGACGAAATCTGGTATAACTCGGGCGACAATCGCTACTATCTTGCGGCTCGAGATATGCCGACCGGTCCGGTGATGGGCGTGATTGACGCCAAGACCAACCTTTGGCTGCAGAGCGTCCCCACCAACAGCAATTCTCACAGCATTTCGGTAGACTCGACCAACAACCACGCGTTTGTGCCGCTGCAGGCTGGCGCGGGGTGTACCACGCAAAGCGCGAACGGCTGCATTGTCGTCTACGCACAGCAGTAGGATTCTGGAGACTGGGTAGATCGGGCGGCGCGGTGCTTGATCGCGCCGCCAAAAGGAAGAGTCTGGCCACGGACTGGACACCCGTCTTATACTGTATCCAGCGACCAATGACGGACTGTTCCCCAACACGTTCGCGTGGATGCAGGCCCGCTGATTTGGGCCAGGGCGCTTGGCGCAAGCTGACTATCTTTTTGTCGATCGCGTCTCTTGCGATTACGCTTGCCAGCCGTTTCTATCGCCAACCCAGCAGTGACGTCCCAACCGTCGGCGTCGATGCCGGAAACGCCAAGATCCAGCACCGAGACCGGGCCGCGCTTGACTGGTCTCCGCCTCTCCGAGTGGTTCAATTGCCTTCGCCTCCGGCGCCGGTCGCAAGGATGCACGCCGAAGAAGAAAATCTGCTCGCCGTCAAAACCGACGGCTGTCTCTACAATCGTCCTCCACCCCGCGCTTGATGATTGCTTCCCCGTATTTGGGTTGCCGGTCTTTCAGTGACCCTCGCACGTCACGATTGACAAACACTAGGGGGTAGTTATGAAGACGATTCATCAGAGACTCTTGAACTTCCGCGTTCACCGCGTGCTTGCTCTTCTCGTGCTGTCCGCTCTCATCGTGCCGAACGCTCTCGCAAAAACCAAGAGCGTGGCTCCAACTCAGAAGGCCAGTGTGATTGCACACTTACCACTGCCGGGAACTCCGGTCAGTCAAGTGTTGTTGCGCCAGCAAGGCTCCAAGGAATACCTGTATCTCCAGCAAACTGACAAAGAGGGTTTTACCGTCATTGATGTCACCCAGCCAGAGCATCCAAATGTGGTCAAGAACGTAACTCTGACGGACAAGGGTGGCGACGAGAAACTGGAGATGGTTGGAAACGGCCTGGCTCTGGCCGAAACTCCCGACAGTTCTTCCGCTGGAGGCGCTCTCCACGAACTTGCACCTGCTGCGAAATCCCAGGCAGCAAGCGGTGCGGCGGCACCTCCTACCGAGTCGATCAGGGTGCTGGACCTTAGCGATCCCAAGAATCCGAAGACTCTCCAGACCTTCAACGGTGTCACCAAGGTTCTCGCGGAAGACGATCGCAATCTGATTTACATCACCAACGGCGAGGGTCTGTGGATCCTGCGCCACAACCCGAATAACCAGAACAACCAGGAGAGCCGGAAACGATCATTGCCACCGTGCGACTCGGAATCAGTGTTCTCTCCCATCGTCGATTGTCAATGATGGTGTCGCAAGACGTTGGCTGATCATCGCGCCGGGCAGAGCCGCTGGAACTATTTGACGTGAGTTTCCTGATAGTGCAGTTCCTTCCATTGCCCGGCGCGCTTCACCCAGAGTTCGGTGATATAGACCCTGGAAATGCGCACCACCGATCTGGGCGGGAATTGCAAAGTAACTTCGTAGATAACGAAAGCGGCGTCCGGCCCGAGCGGAATCAGTTTGTAGCCCCACAACGTGTAGTTGTAGACATTCCCATTCGCCAGTTCGTTCACAGCCTGAATCTTGCTGCGCTCGCCTCCGCCGTCGACTTCCACTCCCTGATAGTCGTCAGCTAACAATTCGCCGTACGCTTTCTTGTCTTTGTTCTTCAGCGCCTCCCATTCAGCTTTGATCTTGGCCTCGAACATGACCTTCAGGCCCTGGTCAGTGGACACGCTGCCGAATTGTTGGCTTTCGCCGGACTTCGCCGGAGCCGCAGGGTTTTGCGCCAAGGCCAAAGCCATTAACCCCGCCACGCAGGCGAGGACAAAGCAAACTCGCATAGTTCCTCCAAATCGAAACGCAGCAAATCTTATCAGGTTCGCGCCAGGTTCCGCGCACCTGCAACCACCTGAACGTGCGCAAGCCAATGGGTACCGACCAGTTCCTGGTGTTAACATGCTGAACGTCCCTACTCTTCATACCCTTGAAAGCCGAACCGTACTTATGCTCCCCGATCAGGTCGAAGCTTTAGCTCGTGAACTCCTATCCGCGCATGAGTCCGGCCAGATGGTCACCGTCCCTCCCTCCGCCCGTCCCGGCTTCGATCTCAACACGGCGTACGAGGTGGAAGCAATCCTCAAGCATTTCCGCGAAGCCGCTGGACACCGAGCCGTCGGCCGCAAGGTTGGTTATGCCAACAAAGCCATGTGGCGCGTGCTTAAGCTCGAAACCCTGGTTTGGGCCCACATGTACGAAGACACCGTGCTGCACACCGACAACAACTCCACCTCGCTGACGCTCTCCCATCGCCGTTCGCTCAAGATCGAGCCCGAGATTGTCTTCGGCTTAAAGCAACCGATCACGGCCGAAGGCCTCGATGCCACCGCCGCCCTCGAATCCACCGAATGGTTGGCCCTGGGATTCGAAATTATCGATTGCCCCTTTCCCGAATGGAAGTTTCAACCCA
>Ga0207003_1046_pt1 | contig 32880 bp, 30 predicted proteins | sample Alteio_BWMinCont_89_FD_153474 | JGI IMG/M metagenome (GOLD analysis project Ga0207003, IMG submission 153474) | Enriched cells from forest soil in Barre Woods Harvard Forest LTER site, Petersham, Massachusetts, United States -... | ecosystem: Environmental > Terrestrial > Soil > Temperate forest >...
GCATTATTGTTCCAATATAAAGAAATATGCGGATAAATTTTAGATGTTTTGTTTTTCTTGTTAAAGAGGCAATAGAGCCTAGATTGCTTCGCTCTCGCTCGCAATGACAAATATTGGGGTCAGGCTTGCGCAATTGCACATTTTTACATTTTTATCGAAAGTACAATTATGCAAGCCGGATCCCATTTCCCACATTTTTGCATTTTTATTTTTTGGATGTTTGAAAAAACAAAAATTGCTCTCATATCTCTCGTTGTAAACATATAAAAGGATTTTTTATGAATGATCATTGCTTTATTTCGTCTACGAATTTTTTGATTTGTGCAGGATTATAATTTTTTGCCGTAGGCAAACACATCACATCGAATTCATGCATTGTTTGTTCGTCCATTACACCTGATTCATAAAACCCTTTAGCTGTTTCATGAATCACTTCTTTTAAAGTTTTGTTTTTCATATCTCACCTCATGCAACTTTCCATCACTTACTAATTTATCGAGTTGTGTGGTTGAATAGTTTAGCAGTTCTCTCGCCAATATCTTGGCAGCATTCAAATCATCATCATTGATTGTTTTTCTTTCATTTTTAGCCAAACCAAATACGCATTGCTCGCTCATCCTCACCCTAGAGCCTAAATCCTTATTGAAAAATAAGCGATATTTAATCATATTTGCTTCTTTAGTTCAAAAACTGGTAAAATCCCCCTATGCGTGTTCGAGACCTCCTTAACAACAATGTCCCCGAAAATACGGTATTAGTAATAGGTGCAGCGTTATCCGGTGCTTTTTCTGCTTTGGAAGCAGCAAGAAGAGGTTGGAGAGTTTTTCTGATTGATAAAGAAGATAAAATCATTCCAGATTCCAGCTCTAGCAATAACGAATGCTATAAATTACACACGGGACTCCATTATGCTGGAAATCTAAAAACAGCCCTTGCCTGTTTGGAAGATTCCATTGCGTATGCACGCCAAATTCCTGCGGAATGTTTAGCGGGTACGAATGATCCGAATGATCCTTGTCGGCGCGGACGCCATTTTGTCATGTCCAATTCTCTTTTTCCTCCAGAGGAAATAAAAAAAGTCGCTCTGATTTTACAAAAAAGATATAGCGAACTGGTTGCAAAAGATCCCAAAAATAAAGTGTTTGGTGAGCCTGAAGATTTTATTAAATTTTTATCGGAATCCGATTATCCCTATGTTGCAAAAGAGATTCCATTTACAGATACGAGTACGTTGCGAAAAGAACAGATTAAAGTGGTTCTGGGAATAGAAACAGGTGAGTCACAAATTGATATTAATAAAGTAAGAGGCTATTTGACGAGAGAAATAAATAGTCATCCGAATATTTCTTTTGTACCGAACGTGCAAGTATTGAATTTATCTCCTCTTTCAGATCAGTTGGGATATGCTGTGACAGTCGCAACACCCACAGGGAAACAAATTTGGCATGTTCCAGCGATTGTTAACTGCGCTTGGCAAAATATTGAAAGTTTAAGCAAACAACTGGGATTTTATACGCCGGATGAAAACAGAGTCATTAGAGTAAAAGTCTGCGCGCAAGTCGAATTACCTCCATCTTTGAGATCAGTGAATACCTGCATATTTTCTATCGGTCCTTTTGCTTCATTCACTAATTTGGGAAATGGTCAGGCGGTATTAGCGAGCGAACTGACAACGAATGTTGGTTTTTATAGGGTCGAAAGTGGCAACAGATCTTTTGAGCTTGCGGAACTGATGAAAACACCTTTGAATCCACAGACGGGAAGGGGAGCACAACTCTCCGATAAAATACGCCGTGAATGCGCTAACTATTTACCGGATTTAGCGGAAGCTAAAATATCAAAGGTAATGTTAGGTTATGTAAAAATGACTCATGTTCCAACATCTTATAATGGATCCTCTTCTCTTTGTCAGAAACACAGTCCTATCCACCAAAGATTAGAGCGGGGTGTAGAAGTTGAATCAGGCGCTTTGGGATATATTGCTAATTCCGGCAATAAAATGACGTACACATTACGTAATGCTGAAGCAGCATGTCATATATTGCAGCATCATTTCCAATTGAGAGAGTCATTGAAACAAACATTATCTGTAATCAAGCCAGTAGTAGTAGAAAAATTAAAAAAGATAAACAAAAAATATGTGAACCATCTTACCGATACGTTATTGTTGAATGTTTTTAAAAGAGCAATTTTATCGAACTCCTCAGATTCTTCTCCTGAAGCGGTGCTTCACGATGTTTTATCTGTTATAGAGAAAAAAGAAAGAATGCTGGCATTAATCCGCAGCCGTTGTTATGGAAAGAAGCTGGTCTCTCTGGCGGCGCCTGATCCAATTCCTGCTCCTCCTCAGACCACAGCAAGATTATGAAAAAGTGATATTATTTATTTTGTTTTTATAAGGATTATAAAACATGGAAAATAAAATGTTGGATGAATTTGTTTTGCAAGGACTAATCGCCCACATTCCATACGCGATTTTTTGGAAAGATACGAATTTTGTTTTTCTGGGTTGTAATAAAGAATTCGCTAGGCAATTTGGGTTCAATGAGCCGCGTGATGTGATCGGAAAAACAGACCATGATTTTCCATTCGCACCACATTTAAGAGAAAAATATCGGAACGATGATAAAGAAGTGTTGGGGGGAAGTTCTAAGCTTAATTATGAAGAAGAGCAAACACAACCTGACGGCACAGTTAAGACAGTATGGGTCAGTAAAACACCGCTCTACGACAATAAAAAAGAAATTATTGGTATTCTTGGTATTTATACGGATATTACTGAGCGTAAAAAACAAGAAAGAGAATTGATCGAAGCCAAAAACCAAGCTGAAATTGCCAACAAAGCCAAAACAGAATTCCTCGAAAATATGCGTCATGATTTACGCACACCCCTCACAGGCATTACCGGTTTTGCAAATATTTTAAAGAAAGAAGCGAAAGGCTCAAAATTCGAAGAATATGCTGAAAATATCGCTGACGCAGGAGAATCATTATTATTTTTATTAAATGAAATATTAGAAGCCGTGCATGTTACATCGGGCGAATTACCTTTGCTAAAAAGAAAGTTCGATTTGAAAAAAGTGCTTAATGATATTGTTAAATTAAATCAACCCAGAGCAAAAGAAAAAAAATTAAATTTAACGATTCATTATGACGATCATATTCCTGCCTATTGCATTGGAGATGCGAAAAGAATTCAGCGGATTGCGTTAGAGCTTATCACGAATGCATTGAACTTTACTGATCAAGGATCCATTACTTTATCAGCAGAGCTTGCCAAGATAGAAGAAAAAGATTTTGTTATAAAGTTGATTGTGACTGATACCGGAATTGGTATTCCCCACAATAAACAACAAGAAGTGTTTACTCGATTTAAACGGTTAATCCCATCGTATCAGGGAATTTATAAAGGCGCTGGTTTGGGACTTGCGATTGTTAAGCAATTTATTGATGAACTGGACGGCGAAATTTACGTTGAAAGTGAACTCAAGAAAGGTACGCAATTTACTTGTATTATCCCTTTAAAAATATCCTTGTTAGACGATGATTTTGGCGTTAGCACAATAGATTCTAGTCGATACGCCACTCCACCCGTTACACAAATATGTAGCAATATTGCAGAGAATCCATTAACAGAAAATAATGCAAATCATCTCAGTCAAATTTTGTTAGTAGAAGACAATCCTATTGCTGCAAAAATTATTACCGTGCAACTTCATGAACTGGGATGTGTTGTTCATCATGCCGAAAAGGGTGAAACGGCGGTTACCATGGCTTTGCAAAAACGATTTGATATTATTTTTATGGATATAGGTTTGCCTGGAATCAGTGGAATAGAGGCCACACAGCAAATCCGTCAAAATGAAGAAAAAAATAAATTTCCTGTGCCCATCGTTGCAATCACTGCGCATGTCAGCAATGAAGAAAGTCAGCAGTGTTTGTATTCAGGGATTAACGCAGTTTTGTTAAAACCAGTGGAAGCAAATACAATGCGGGATATTTTGAATGCTTTTATTCCGAGTCGGGTTCTATAGTTCTTCGTAATTGAAATTAAAATGTAGGATTGCAAAATTCGGTGGATTACGACGCAAAAAGCACGTCTAATCCACCCTACACAAAACCTTTAATACAAGTAATCATCATGATTCATAGCAAGATTATGAGAAATACCCATTTGTGCGGCGCCGTGCTTTTTTATAGTAGACAAACACATCCGATCAAACTCACGCATGATTTGTTCATTCATCACACCGGCTTTATAAAACTCTTTCGCAGTGTCCTGAATCACTTCTTTTAAAAGTTTATTTTTCATATCTCACCTCACATTGTTAACTTTAGCTTATGAACGTGAAAGGGGTGCTTTGCGGAGTTGCTGGATAAGCCGTTGGATAGCCGTGCCCAAATCTTCAGGCGAATCAATATGTTCAGACGGAAGCGGTTGGACTTGTTCGTCCTTGAGGGAAGTATTAAAATCGGCGATATTGTTATGCATTTTAAGTGAATTCCTGTGTCAGCTTAACATGATATTATTGTCAAAGCTCGTTGACTCTGCTATCAGCCACAAAGGAAAAAAGAACTAAGAGATATCTCACAAATCCCCTCAGATATTGCCTTGATTGTTCTTATGTGCGTAATGCATTAATATGATTCCTAACCAAATTCAGGGTGGATTGCTTGCTAGATGCGAATTCATAGAATAGTGCTCTCCCTATCGTTGTTTAGCGCTTCCCTGACAGGTTGTATGGTTGGGCCCGATTTTCATTCCCCAAAATCACCGCAAACGACGCGATATACAGAAACAAACTTACCTAAAAAAACGGTCAGTACGCCTGGGTTGGGACAGGCAGGCAAATCGCAATATTTTGTGGAAGGGAAAGATATTCCAGCCGAATGGTGGACATTGTTTCATTCGTCTGAGCTGAATGCTTTAATTCAACAAGGGTTAAATAATAGTCCCAATTTAGCTGCAGCAGAAGCTGCACTGCGTGTTGCACAAGAAACATTGAATGCTCAAATTGGCAATTCGCTCTACCCACAAGTCAATCTTCAAGTGAATGGACAGCGCACGCGTACTTCGACAGCGACTTTTGTGGGTACCTCAGGGTCGAATTTATTTAACCTATACAATGTTTCCGTCCCTGTCACCTATACACTGGATATGTTTGGTGGATTACGTCGCCAAATTGAAGGGTTACGTGCGCAAGTGAGTTATCAACAGTACCAGTTAGAAGCGGCTTATCTCGCACTGACTTCGAATATTGTGACGACTGCGATCACAGCAGCTTCACTGCAATCTCAAATTCAGGCAACGCATGAGTTAATCCGGATTCAAAAAGATCAACTTTATATTGTGAAAGGCCAGTTTAATTTGGGCGGCGCATCTCGTGCCAATGTATTGAGCCAGGAAGCGCAGCTTGAACAAACACGGGCATCCCTGCCGCCATTAGAACAAAATCTTGCGAAATCGCATCATGCGCTGGCTGTATTGATTGGTTCTTTACCGAGCGAAACACATATCCCTGCATTTGATTTAGATAAAATCCGCTTGCCTGCGCGATTACCCGTGAGCCTGCCTTCTTCTCTAGTGCGTCAGCGACCGGATATTCGCGCGTCTGAAGCATTGCTTGCAGCGGCCAGTGCACAAGTGGGTGTGGCGACCGCAAATTTATATCCACAAATTACTTTATCAGCCAGTTATGGTTGGGTTAACTCAAGTACTGGAAATTTTTTCAGTCCCGAAAATAAAGCCTGGAACTGGGGTGGTCAGCTGCTTCAACCTGTTTTTAATGGAGGCGCGCTGCGTGCTCAAAAACGGGAAGCGGTAGATGCTTATGAACAAAGTGCTGCGCAGTATCGACAAGTCGTCTTGCAAGCGTTTCAAAATGTAGCGGATACCCTGCGCGCATTGCAACACGATGCAGAAACATTACAAGCACAACGCAGCGCAGAAATCGATTCGCGTCGTTCCATGGTGCTGACGCAAGACCAATATCGATTGGGCGGTGTAAACTACGTGAGTTTATTAAATGCGAATCAGCAATACCAATTAGCGCGCATTAGTCGAATTCAAGCAGAAGCGGCCCGTTACAATGATACAGCGGCGTTATTTCAGGCATTAGGTGGCGGCTGGCAATAAAGGAGGAAAGATGGATCGACAAACAAAAAAACGAATGATCATCATGCTGGCCAGTCTTGCTGTGTTATTTGGCTGCGTTATTGCTTATAAAGTATTTGTGAGCTTAATGATCAAGCACTACATCGAATCCCTGAAATCTCCTACTTTCACGGTTTCAACGACTCAAGTGAATTATCAACTGTGGCAGCCAAGACTCGTTGCAGCGGGCAGTTTGCGCGCCATTCGTGGCGTGAATGTGACAGCGCAGTTGGCGGGAATGGTGACGCATATTTATTTTAAACCGGGCCAAGATGTTGAAGAAAATGCAGTGCTCGTGCAATTAAATGCAGATGATGATGTCGCGGCCCTGCACGCGTTAGAAGCGAGTGCCCAGCTAGCAAAAATTACTTATGATCGGGATAGTGCGCAATATAAAGTGCGAGCAATCAGTAAAGCAACGCTCGATACCGATACTCAAAATTTGAAAAATTTTACTGCACAAGTTGCGCAACAGGCAGCGATTGTTTTGAAAAAAACAATACGCGCGCCGTTTGCGGGACGTTTAGGGATTTGTAATATCAATCCAGGACAATATCTGAATCCAGGCGATACAGTGTCCATGTTGCAAACATTGGATCCGATCTATGTGGATTTCTATGTTCCTCAACAATCACTCGCCGATCTTAAATTAGGATTACCTGTTTCTCTCACGACAGAAACTTTTCCCGATCGTACATTTACGGGAAGCATTACGACTATTAATCCGGGAGTGGATGTCAGCACACGCAATGTGGAAGTAGAAGCAACGATCCCAAATCCCAAACATGAATTAGCGCCAGGGATGTTTGTTGCAGTGACCGTTGCGATCAGTGAACCCAAAAATTATTTAACACTCCCACAAACAGCAGTGACATTTAATCCGTATGGTGCGCTTGTTTATATCGTGAATAAAACCGGTGAAGATAAAAAAGGCCCGATACTCACCGCAACACAATCATTTGTGACAACAGGTGAATCGCGCGGCGATCAAGTGGTGATTTTGCAAGGATTGAAAAAAGATCAAACGGTAGTGACGAGTGGTCAGTTAAAACTAAAAAATGGCAGTCATGTTGCCATCAACAATACCATTCAACCACCCAATAACCCGGCGCCGAAATTGCCGGATAATCACTAATCTGTTCTGTCATCCCCGCGAAGGTGGGATCCATTCGGAATAGATTCCCGCCTTCGCGGGAATGACAGTGTTAAATGCGGGAATGACAGTGTTAAATGCGGGAATGACAGTGTTAAATGCGGGAATGACAGTGTTAAATGCGGAAATGACAGTGTTAAATGCGGGAATGACAATTTTAACGGACTACTAAGAGAAAATGGCGATGCGATTTACAGATCTTTACATTGAACGACCTGTGTTAGCCACGGTAATCAGTTTACTGATTCTTGCGCTGGGATTGCGTTCGTTGGGTCTCTTGCCGATTCGTCAATATCCCTTCACAGAAAATGCAGTTGTGACGGTATCCACCACGTATACCGGTGCGGCACCCGATGTCATTGCAGGATTTATTACAACGCCGTTAGAAAATTCCATCGCGCAAGCGAATGGAATTGATTACATGACATCGACGAGCTCGCAAAATACGAGCACAATTACGATTAATTTGCGTTTGAATTACGATGCGAATAAAGCGCTTGCCGATATCAATGCGAAAGTGAATGCAGTGCTCAATCAACTTCCGAAAAATTCGCAACAACCGGTCATGACGATTTCTGTCGGACAAACAATCGATGCAATGTACATCGGATTTTACAGTGATGCGCTGCAAAACAATCAAATCAGTGATTATTTGATACGGATTGTTCAACCTAAATTACAAGCCGTCAATGGTGTGCAAACCGCAGAAATTTTAGGGAATCGCCAATTTGCGATGCGTATCTGGTTAGATCCCATCAAGCTGTCAGGTTATGGTCTCACACCGGCAGATGTTGCGGCTGCATTAGCAGCGAATGATGCGATTTCAGCAGTGGGTAGAACAGATGGCAGTATGTTCACAGTGAATCTGACAGCCGACACGGGACTCACTACCGTCGAAGAATTTAAAAAACTCATTATCAAAGCTTCACCGAAAACAGGTGCTATTATTCGAATTAGTGATGTCGGCACAGTGTCTTTAGGTGCGACGAGTTATGATTCGTCAGTGAGTTTTAATGGAAAACAAGCAGTTTACGTCGGCATACAAATCACACCGACAGCGAATTTGTTAACCGTGATTGAAGATGTAAAAAAATCGTTTGCAGAAATACAACAACAATTACCGCAAGGATTGAATGCGAAAGTCGTTTATGATTCGTCGGATTTCGTGGACAGCTCGATTCACGAAGTCGTGAAATCATTGCTTGAAGCTCTCCTCATCGTCACGGTTGTTATTTTTATTTTTTTAGGCGAACTTCGTTCGGTGACCATTCCTGTCGTTGCTATTCCATTATCGTTAGTGGGCGCTTTTTTTATTATGTTAGCCCTGAATTATTCCATCAATTTATTAACATTGCTTGCCTTGGTGTTGGCGATTGGATTGGTGGTGGATGACGCGATTATTGTGGTTGAAAATGTGCAGCGTCATATGGAAGAAGGAATGTCCACGTATCAAGCGGCAGTGCAAGGCGCACGCGAATTGGCCAATCCTATTATTGCCATTTCTGTTGTACTCATTGCAGTTTACGTGCCGATTGGATTTATGAGCGGATTGACGGGCGCTTTATTTACTGAATTTGCATTTACATTGGCGGGCGCAGTAACGATTTCTGCTATTGTTGCGCTCACGTTATCGCCGATGATGTGTTCTAAATTTTTAAAACTATCTGACAATGGTGGTAATCGATTTTTGAAATGGGTGAATTATCATTTTGGGCGACTGGAAAGAGGATATCATCGCGTTCTTCACAGCTCTTTGAATACCTTGCCTGTAACAGCCGTTTTTGCAGCAATTATTTTAACGAGTATTTATTTTCTATACGCTTCATCCAAATCAGAATTGGCTCCCACGGAAGATCAGGGTGTGATTATTTCACAGCTCACAACTGGACCGAATGCGACACTGGAGCAAACGCAATTGTATTCAAATGCCGTTTCAAAAATCTATATGAGCTTTCCAGAAGCATCGAGAGTTTTTCAGATAGATGGTAGCGGTGGATTAAATATCAGTATTATTGGGATGGGATTGACGCCTTGGGATCAGCGTAAACGCACGTCGAATGATCTGGAACCTTTGATACAAGATGAAGTAGATAAATTAGCGGGCGGAATGGTTGCTGTTTTTCAATTGCCTCCTTTGCCGGGATCGCGCGGACTTCCTATTCAATTTGTGATTAAAACAACAGATCCTTTTTCCAGTGTAAATGAAGTCAGTGAAACCATGAAACAAAAGGCTCTTGAAACGGGAGTATTTGTTTATCTCGATACCGATTTAAAAATTGATAAAGCACAAACGAGCATTATATTGGATCGCGATAAAGCATCACAGTTTGGTTTGACGATGCAAGATGTGAGTAATAGTTTGGGTTCTGCTTTAAGTCAGGGATATATCAATTATTTCAATTTTGCCGGGCGTTCTTATCAAGTGATTCCACAAATGACGCGAGATAATCGTCAGAATGATGATCAAATCATGAATTATTACGTGACCAATGCAAGCGGTACAAGTTTGCCATTAAGCACGTTTGCCAAATTGAAAACCGTTATTGTTCCTGAATCGATTAATCATTTTCAGCAGCTTAATTCAGCGACGATTTCTGCAGTCGCTGCGCCTGGCGTGACGCTAGGCGATGCGTTGGCAACGTTGCAACATATTGCAAGCACTGTGTTGCCGCAGGGATATACCATTGATTACGGCGGACAATCGAGACAGTTTATTCAAGAAGGGAGTTCATTGATCGTCACTTTCTTTTTTGCGCTCATTATTATTTTCTTGTCGCTGGCAGCATTGTTTGAAAGTTTTCGCGATCCTTTCATTGTATTGATTAGTGTTCCAATGTCTATTTGCGGTGCGATGATTTTTGTTTCTCTGGGAATTGGTGGTGCCAGTTTAAATATTTATACAGAGGTGGGATTGGTGACACTCATTGGATTAATCAGTAAACACGGAATTTTGATTGTGCAGTTTGCAAATGATTTACAGAGAGCCGGTAAAAGTAAACGCGAAGCAGTGGAAATGGCAGCAGGTATTCGGTTGCGTCCTATTTTGATGACGACAGCGGCGATGGTGTTGGGAGTGGTGCCATTGATTAGAGCGACGGGTGCAGGAGCCGTCAGTCGCTATGATATTGGATTAGTCATTGCATCGGGCATTTCGATTGGTACACTATTCACTCTTTTTGTGGTGCCAGCGATGTATCTGTTTCTGGCTCAGGATCACTCAAAGAAAAAACCTGTTGAAACTTAAAAAATTAAACGTCATTAAAAACATCGTCATTAAACACTGTCATTGCGAGGAGCGTTTTTTGCGACGAAGCAATCCAGGAGACTTTCGCAATATCTTTCTGGATTGCTTCGTCGCAAAAAACGCTCCTCGCAATGACGGGAATTTATACCATGACGCTGTGGCATAAAATATGAAACTATCTGATTTTGATTATGATTTACCACCCGAATTGATCGCACGATATCCTCTGGAAAAACGCAGCGCCAGTCGTTTACTTTGTCTCGATCGCAAAACGGATGAGATTACTCATCGTCAATTTACCGATTTGATTGATTTGATTTCGCCGAATGATTTATTGGTTTGTAATAATACCCGCGTGATTGCAGCGAGATTATTCGGACAGAAAGAAACAGGCGGCCGTATTGAAATATTAGTGGAACGAATACTGGATGATCATCGCGTATTAGCGCATGTGCGTGCGAGTAAATCCCCAAAACCGCAGAGTATTTTATTTTTTTCTGGCAACATTCAATTTGAAGTCTTGCAAAGACACGATGATTTATTTGAGTTGCGTTGCAAGGATGCACGACCTGTTCTTGAAGTGTTGGAAACGATTGGTGAAATTCCATTGCCGCCTTATTTTAATCGTGCGCCTGAAGAAAGTGATAAAGAACGTTATCAAACGATTTATGCTGAACATAAAGGATCTGTCGCAGCACCGACAGCCGGATTGCATTTTGATCATGAATTATTTCAACGACTCAAAGAAAAAAATATTCAAATTGCTTATGTCACATTGCATGTGGGCGCAGGAACATTTGCACCCGTGAGAGTAGAAAATATTACAGAACATAAAATGCACGCAGAATATATCGATGTCTCTCCCGATATTTGTGAACAAATTAAAATGACGAAGGCGCGCGGCGGGCGTGTGATTGCAGTCGGAACCACAGCAGCGCGCAGTTTGGAAACAGCGAGTCTGTCGGGAGAGATTGAACCATTTTCAGGCGATACGGATATTTTTATTTATCCGGGATTTCAGTTTCGATGTGTGGATGCGCTGGTGACGAATTTTCATTTGCCAGGATCGACTTTGTTGATGTTGGTTTCTGCGCTGGCTGGTTATGAAAATATTATGCGTGCTTATCAGGAAGCGGTGCGTGAGCGGTATCGGTTTTTTAGTTATGGCGATGCGATGTTTATTTATGTAACCTGAGTTATGGATGATGCGGGTGTTTTGTAATCCACTCTTTCAGTGCTTCATCCATACGAATTTGCCAACCTTTTCCTGTCTCTTTGAAATACTCAACAACTTCTGGGCTATAACGTAAGGTAATAGAAATTTTTGTGGGTGTTTTTTGGAGACCGCGTTGTCCTACTTTGCGTTTCGATAGCGTTTCAAGTAATTCTCTAGGTAAGATTTCATTCGCTGGTTTCATTTTGCGAATATCTTTCTGAGTTAGTTCAAGAACGCGGCCTGCTTTATTTGTCAGTGATTTCTTTTTCATAACGTTTCACCTCTCGTAAGTTCGCTTTGCGAAAACTGATAATCCGCACACCATCCTTAATCGGCGTAAAACAAAGAACATGCAATCGTTCTTCTAAATAACCTATTGCCACGAAACGTCTTTCCGGATAGGCGTGCCTTGTATCTTCTACATAACGTGCTGTTTCCCAGTTAAATTCAGATGCCAGGTCAAAGGGTAATCTTCTTTCTCGGTTGTTTTTATGAGATTTTTCGGAGTCGAATTCAATTTTCATATTTCTCACATCTTTAATTGTAGTTACAAAAAAATATTATGTCAAGCATCAGGGAGCTATCAGGAAGCGGTGCGTGAGCGGTATCGGTTTTTTAGTTATGGCGATGCGATGTTTATTAGTTAAGATCTTACAAAAAGTGCTAATGCGGCGTAATTATGCTTATCTGCTTCTCTCAGCGAATCAATATATTGTTTTCTGACAGGGCCTTCTTTTCCTAAATTTTTTTCATCCCAAGTAAAACGAGGTTGACCCATGTATGTCAGTAATAGATCTGTCATCAAGCGTGAGTGACGACCATTTCCATTTGCAAATGGGTGAATCGAAACGAGTCGATGATGAAACCGATAGGCAATTTCATCTGGAGAGAAACAGTTATTCAGAATTTGATGCACCACATCTTCCAATAGATCGTGTAAGGCTGTCGTGATTTTATAAGGACTCACACCAATGTTTTTTTCACTGGACCTGAATTGTCCCGCCCATTTCCAAGTCTCATCAAACATTTTTTTATGTAACAGTTTTATAAAATCGATAGTGAGAATATCTTTACTATGATGAGAAGTTAAGAATAACCAGCGTTCCGCTTTTAATATGTTGGCAGCTTCCCATTCATTCAATTCACTTTGATTTAAAAGATCAGGGATCATCCCGATCGTTTCATCAGGATTCAGTAGTGTTGCGTTCGAAGGATGTTCAAATTTCATCATTCTTTTTCTTCACTTTTTGAGCCAATGCTTTTTTAAATGCATCCATTGCTTTAGGGTTTTTGACAAGATCTAAATCGTCTGCCCAGAATTTTTTGTTGAGATGCTCTATAAGGCTTTTTGCTAATTTGTCTTTTTCGATATTGAGTACGTTAGAACTGACAGATTGTGCCTCTAATGACATGGAATGTGCGACTCGCTCGACTTGTTCCTTTGCAACTTGAGCAGCTCTGGTTTGGATGATTTTTTCCAATGAGGAATCGCCTTTCGGTACTATGGCGTAGATCAACTCACATCCCAGAGCATTGGCAGCATTTTCAAGTGTTCGCAAAGTGACAGTGCTCTCTATTTCCGCATTTTCCAGTTGGTGTACGCGCCCACGCGTTAGCCCAAGGCGTTTTGCAAATTGCTCTCCCGATATACTCAAAGCAGTTCTCAATGTCTTGACCCATCCTTTTCTGGGTTTTCCATACTTATTTTTTATCGCCTGCCATTCTCTTAGTTGCCTGTCAATCTGGTTTATTTTAAGCAATTGATTTTTCATAGCTCTATCCTCAATGTGTATCTATTTTTATATACACATTATAGCATTTTTGGTTATATATTTGTAATCATTTATTAATTTAAATGACTATATAAATATAAACAAAATGTTGGCGGATGAATATCTGTCTTTGTTAGTGGAAGCGGCCCAGAAGACGGCGAAATGAAGCGGGCTGTGGCCAACACTTGGGTGCTGGATTGTGGGGCGGAGGCGGAGTCAAACTGTTTCGTCTCAGAGCACTGACTTTTTGTGCGGTTTGTGCAGAAGCGGGGGTAGGTGCTGGTGGAGTTTTCGTTTCTTTATTCCCATTCCCAGCAGTTATCCCGCTTTCAGAGTTCGAGCGGCTAAGACTCCTAGTGATACTAGTGGGTGATGATGGAGGTGAATTTTTCGGTGTGATAATAGGCGTATTTGGGTCAATCGCTTTTTTGATGACTTCTCTAGCTTCGGGTGCACCGTAAAAAGCTCCAATAATCCCACCCACAATGGAGCTACCGTAATAGCACAGTGCGCCCAGTCCTGCTGCGGCAAGCGGCCCGCCTATCGCCATCCCAATGATGGCTCCGATGGCAGAGCAAGTGTATCCCACCACATTCATGCCGGTTGGGATTCGTTGAGTCCATGGTAAACAGTTTCCTTTCTTCTTGGGGTCTTCTTCATGGACCTGCCTGGCTCTATAAATGATCGGAAAACCCAAAAACCAGCCGATTGTGCTGGCGATTGCGTTTCCGAGAGAAAAAGTTCCGATGGTATTGATGATGGCATTTTGAGGGTCGATGAAAGCACCAATCAACGATCCGAGAGGGCCTAGGGCAAAAGAAGTTGTGCGACAGCTATAATCCCATGAGTTGCTTGTATCGAATGGAACATTCCACTTATCACGAAGGTATTTTGAAATGTTCTGACCCGTGATGCCGAGAACAACACCACCGATAATGCTGAACAGTCCTCCGCCAATGACCGAGCCCATGACTGAGCCTATTCCTGGGAACAAAAATGTACCGACAAAAAAACCAATGATGGATCCGATGCCAGTGCCGAGTGTCATACCCGAACGAACGTAGTTGTTGCGAAACTTATCTTTTGCGTCGGGATCTTCAGGAGTTTGGTCTATTTTTAAAACTTTTTTTCCAAGTCGCTGTTCACTGATCCAGTTGATGAAGGGAATCAAAATGGCTGCGCCCAGAAACAACCCTATCCCGCCAAAACCCATTCCGAGGTAGACGCACGTTGATAAAGCAACTGTTCCTTTGCACAAGAGGAAATAAAAAAGCCCTGCAAGAGGGCCAAGGGCAGCGCCACCGACTGAAGCGCTCTTGAGGTTTTTAGTCCATCCCTCGTCGGGCCCGATGGTGCAATAAGTTTCTTTTTTAACCTTCTCAGGATCCTCGTTTTTGTGAATCTGGTAATACACGAGCGAAAATATTCCAGCCAAAACGCAGAAGACGCCGGTTAAAATCGGATAAAGCAGTTTCTTGGCGACATTCGGGACAGGTAAAAGATTGACAGTCAGGGTGGCTAGGATAGTGGCTGCATAGGCTGTTGTTTTGAAAACTCGGTAAATGGGATCTGGTGTTCTGGCTGGTTTATAACCGTTAGACCACACCAAATATTTGTGCAGCAGTGTTCCACCCAGTAGCCCAGTAAGATTTCCGATGATGATTCCGAGTTGAATATCACTCGTAACAGATGCGTCATTCATGGCATGGGCACTAGGGTCCCTCTCGTATTCAATACCCACGACGCCTGCTTCTGGAACGGGGGCAAATGATTTGCCGTCTTCTATGAAACGAGCAAAATAATTTTGTTGGTCTTTGAGAGTCATTTCGTTAGGAAGAGAAGAGGCTGATGAAGAAGGGGCAACATGGTCGACATCTCCTCTTTCGGGAGAATGATCATCGTCGTGGTGACCATGTTGTGGCATGCTATTGACCCTCGTCTCTAGTGATTTTGGGTATTTTCCAAGCACATCCTACGCTTTGAAACTCCATATGACGCCGCTAGTTTCGCGCGCATTGTAGAAGATTATTGGAGTGACTGCAAGAGGCTATTTGCCCACTTCAATGAATGTTAAAAACAAAAAACTTAGCACGCCTTCCTCCGCAGGGCATAGGCGTCAAGCTAAGAGAGTTTTTTGTGAGTAGCACAGATGTCACCCCGCGACTAGCGCGGGGTGACACGTCGTATTATTTCCTTAGAGTGACGCCCATTCCCTGCGGAGGAAGGCGTGCTAAGCCATGCTGCAAAATCGACAAGTAAAAACCCATTTGTAAACCAACTCCAATCGAGGTAAATTAGACCACTCGATTTTTTAAGGAAAAAATATGCAGCTGCTCGACACACTTTCCCGTTTTTTTATCTCCAATGCTGAGGCTGCTGGCCCAGCAGGCGCACCTCCCCAACAAGGTGGCTTTTCATTTTTCATCATGATGGGCATCCTGATATTTTTTATGTATTTTGCGATTTGGCGCCCACAAACCAAACGCGCTAAAGAACAAAGAGATTTAATCAGTTCATTAGCAAAAGGTGACGAAGTCGTGACGGCGGGCGGGATCGTGGGAACCATTAACAAAATTTCAGATAACTACGTTGTCGTGTCTCTTGCAGATAACGTTGAAATTACCATGCAAAAATCCTCGATTGTAAGTGCCTTACCCAAGGGAACATTGAAATCGATTTCGTGATGGAAGAGAAATATGATGCTTAATCGGTTTCCATGGTGGAAAAATGCATTGGTTGTCGGCATTGTGTTGCTGGCATTTCTGTATGCCCTTCCGAATTTATATGTCGAAGATCCTTCCGTTCAAATTTCACCGGCCAGTGCAGCGACAAGCTTGGATCAAGCTACTGTCGACAAAATTGTTCAGGCGTTACAGACAGCGAAGCTGCCCTACAAACAAATTCAACAAGACACCCGCAGTGTGCTCATTCGTTTCACTTCGACTGACGTGCAACTTCAGGCGAAAGAATTGATTCAAACGGTGTTGGGCGAATCGTATTCCGTCGCACTGAATCTTGCACCTGCCACACCGCATTGGTTGCGCATGATCGGTGCGATGCCGATGAAATTAGGATTGGATTTACGCGGCGGCATTCATCTTTTATTGCAAGTGGATGTGGATTCCGTCGTCAAACAACGTATCGAAGGGGATTTGGGTAGTCTTGGCCAAGAGTTGCGTAATCAACGGATCCGTTATTCAGGAATCACTCGCACTGCAACCAATGGCATCAGTGTGCAATGTCGTACGTTGGATGCAATGAATGAAGCGAGTCGTTATTTAAACCAGCATTTTACGGAATTTACCTGGACACCTGATACCAAAGGACTCGTTCTGCAAGGATTATTGTCACCAGCGGCTTTGCAACAAGCGCGTCAAGATACGCTTGATCAAGCGATGAATACGCTGCGAAATCGGGTGAATGAATTAGGTGTTTCAGAAGCCGTTGTGCAACAACAAGGGGCAACACGTGTGATGGTGGAGTTGCCCGGGATCCAAGAGACCGCACAAGCTAAAAATATTTTAGGGAAAACGGCTACATTAGAATTTCATATGGTCGATACAGAACATGATGCGCGCGGAATGACGCCGATCGACACACAACTGTATTCATTTGACGATCGTCCTGTTCTCTTAAAAAATCAAATTATTTTACGTGGCTCATCGATTACGAGCGCAATGTCCGGTGTCGGTGATGATGGTCGCGCGTCAGTGAATGTACGCTTGGGCGGAGGCGGTGAAGGACTTTTCACTGAAACGACAGCAAATAATATCGGCAAGCCGATGGCGGTTCTCTATGTTGAAGTGCACTCTCAAGCCAAAAATGTGAATGGTCAAAATGTCATAACGTATCAAACCGAACGTAAAGTCATTAGCGTGGCAACGATTCAAAGTGCTCTGGGAAATAGTTTTCAAATTACAGGATTATCCAGCGGTGATGAAGCGCGCACATTGGCTTTATTGTTGCGTGCGGGTGCGCTGCCTGCGCCAGTAACAATCATCGAAGAGCGTCAAATCGGGCCCAGTCTCGGTAAACAAAATATTCATATGGGCGTGATGTCGGTGGCAGTAGGCTTCGCACTCGTTGTGATTTTTATGGCACTTTATTACGGTGTGATGGGATTGATTGCTGATGCAGCCTTGACGATGAATTTAGTATTGATCGTTGCGATTTTGTCGTGGCTGGGCGCAACACTCACTTTGCCTGGTATTGCGGGCGTTGTATTGACGATGGGCATGGCGGTCGATGCGAATGTCTTGATTTTCGAGCGTATTCGTGAAGAGTTGCGCAATGGAATGAGTATTCAGGCGAGTATTCATGCGGGATATGATCGTGCACTCATGACGATTGTGGATGCGAATGTCACCACATTAATTGTGGCGATTGTTTTATTTAGTTTAGGTTCGGGCACTGTGAAAAATTTTGCAGTGACGTTAACAGTCGGTTTGATCACATCGATGTTTACCGCAATCACGGGAACACGTGCGATAGTGAATGGATTGTATGGCGCAAAACCAATAAAGAAAATTTCAATTGGGTTGAGACAGTAGCATGGAATTTTTTAAACAAAATACACAAATTGATTTTATGGCGCAACGTCGATGGGCGGCGATTTTGTCGATCACGTTGTTTGCATTGTCGCTGATTTCATTAGCGATGAATGGATTGAATTGGGGATTGGATTTTACCGGTGGAACGCAAATTCATCTCGCATTTCCTCAGGAAGTCGATTTGAATCAAGTGCGCAATACGTTGGAAAAAGGCGGATTTAAAGAAGCTTCTGTGATTAGTTATGGCACATCGAAAGATGTGTTAGTGAGTCTTGCTCCCAGTAAAGAATCTTCTGAAAAAGACACGACTGTTTCGCGAGTGACCGAATTATTACCGAATGCAAAAGTTCAGCAAGTGGATATGGTGGGCCCGCAAGTCGGACAAGAGTTAGCGACGAAGGGTGCGTTGGCGATTGTGATTGCTTTGTTGGGAACGATGATTTATATCGCATTGCGATTTGATTTTCGATTTGCGATTGGCTCAACGGTTGCGCTGATTCATGATCCTATTTTAATTTTGGGCGTGTTTTCGTTTTGGCATTTGGAATTTAATTTGATTGTGTTGGCGGCGGTGTTGACGGTGATAGGTTATTCACTGAATGATACGATCGTAATTTTTGATCGGATTCGCGAGAATTTTCGTAAATTGCGTAAAGCAACGCCGATCGAAGTGGTGAATCAGGCGACGAATCAAACGTTATCTCGAACGATTATGACTTCTGTTTTGACGCTCCTAGTTGTGCTTGCGCTGTATTTTTTAGGCGGGAGTATGTTGCACGGATTTGCACTGGCGTTGATTATTGGGATTGTCGTGGGAACGTATTCGTCTATTTATGTTGCGGGATCTTTATCGTTGATGCTGGGTGTGAATCGGCAAAGTTTGCTGCCACCGGCGAAGGAAGCGTTAGACGATAGGCCGTAAAAACACCCTCCCAACCCTCATCCCTTCCCTCCATTTTAAAAAACAAAATGGAAGGAAGGGGACCCACGGCTCAAGGCCCTGCAAAAGTCAAACCTCACAAAAACTCTCAACAAAAACTTCCCTTCTCCACGCAGTGCTGACGGGATCGACACGATTTTATAGCGTTGCAGCACGGCCTGTCACCCCGCAAAATTTTTGCCCACAACTCCCAGATAAGAAAGCAGGTATATCGCAAAAATTTGTGCGGGGTCTGGTAGCAGCTCTAAACAAAAAAATGGTTGGAAGTTTTTGTTAAAGCCGTTACCAGACCCCGCACAAATTTTTGCTTAAGCATCAATTTTCTTATCTAAGAACCGTTGGCAAAAATTTTGCGGGGTGACAGGCCGTGCTGCAACGCTATAAAATCGTGTCGATCCGTCAGCACGCAGTGGGAAGGTGGCCCGAAGGGCCGGATGGGGTCTCTGCCATCCCTCGAACTCTCAACAAATAAACGGTTTAATCTGCTGCAACAACAACTTCAAAATCTTCGGATTCGCTGCAACAATATTCCCATTCTTCATGTACTCTTCAGCCCCTTTGAAATCACAAACCAACCCACCTGCTTCTCTCACCAGCAATGAACCGGCTGCAACATCCCAAGGTTTCAAACCCATTTCCCAAAATCCATCCAGGCGCCCACACGCCACATACGCGAGATCTAACGTCGCAGAACCGGCACGGCGCACATCTCCCGATAAAGGCAGTACTGCTTTTAAACTTCCCAAGTAAGCTTCGATGGCTTCAGCAGAATGACGATAAGGAAACCCCGTTCCCAGCAAACACTCATTCAACGTTTTGCTTTTGCTGACTCGAATACGACGTTCGTTGAGCTGCGCGCCTTTACCCCGGCTCGCAGTAAATAATTCCTGACGGATAGGGTCGTATGTGATCCCGTGTTCGATTTTTCCTTTGTAAGTGATCGCAATCGACACGGCAAAATGAGGGAATCCATGGATGAAATTGCGTGTGCCATCGATAGGATCGATGATCCACGTGTAGTCGTTTCCATCTATTTCACCGCTTTCTTCGCCGAGAATACTGTGGTCGGGATGCGCTTTACGAATGATGGAAATAATTTCACGCTCAGCACGTTGATCGACGTCAGTGACGTAATCATTCGGTTGTTTTTCTGAGACTTGTATTTTATCAAGCCGGTCCAGAGCGCGAACGATGATATTGCCTGCGGCGCGCACAGCCTGTATACCAATATTGATTAAGGGTTCTCTCATATTTTTTAAGAACAACAGATAAAAATTAAGTTGCGTAGAATAACAAATTTTTATCCCCAATGGTATATACTTAGCGCGGTCGCCATTTGAGGGTTTTAGCATCTCATCTGCAAGCCATCTTGCAGAGGAAAAAATACTTGCATATGAATAACTATGCGCGTATTTTTTCCCCTACAATCTGACTTCCATCTGAGCGCTAAAACCCTCAAATGGCGGCCGCGCTAAGTATTTGATTGCTGCCCTATGTTGAATAATATTCGTATTGTTTTGGTCGAAACCGCCCATCCGGGGAATATTGGGTCAGTCGCGCGGGCGATGAAAACCATGGGGCTCAAGCATCTTTATTTAGTCCGCCCTAATTTATTCCCTAGTCAAACCGCTGATGCACTGGCATCTTCCGCCAAGGATGTGTTGGACAATGCCGTGGTCGTCGATGCATTGGATGATGCGATTGCGGATTGTCATATTGTGATGGGCACGAGCACGCGCTCACGCACCATTCCCTGGCCGTTGCTATCCCCTCGGGAATTAGCAGAAAAAGCGCGGGATGAATTCAATCATACCCAAGTTGCTATTCTTTTTGGGCGTGAGCAATCCGGATTGACGAATGAAGAATTACATCGTTGTCATTTCCACGTCCAAATTCCAGCGAATCCCGAATACAGTTCGCTCAATATTGCTGCTGCGGTCCAGGTCATTGCCTATGAATTATATTTTGCGAGTTTGACGGAGAGTCAGCCTGGTTCATGGGATTATCCCTTGGCGACGGCTAAAGAGCTTGAGGGATTTTATACACACCTGGAAACTGTGTTAATCAATATGGATTTTTTAAATCCTAAAGCACCACGACAACTGATGACGCGACTGCGCCGTCTGTTTGGGCGAGCCCAGATGGATGTGATGGAAGTGAATATTTTGCGCGGTATTTTGGCGGCGGTTAATAACAAACTGTAAACGGCCTGTCGCTCTTGCATAAAACAATTCTGTCATGCCAGCTAAAAGCATGCTGGCATGACAAAATGGAAACACACTAGGCTTATCTCCTTGAATCTAGGATAATAGAGTCAAAATGACGAGACGACTATTATGATTGATGAGCTTTTGTCGCCGCTCTTTACGACCACCTGGGGTCGCCGCGCAGGTTGGGGTGTATTGATTATCATGGTGGTTTTGATATTTATCGCTTTTATTCAAGCGTTATTCACTTGGTATGGCGATATCGCGTTGATGCAGTCTCATAGCAATCAAAATAAAAATACCGCTCAAGAGAATGATCAATTAGCAAAACAGATTGCCCAGATACCCGAATGGCATTTGTTTGGAAAACAGGGCGAATCAACGATCCTGCCAGTGACGAGTTTACAGATTCATTTAGTCGGTGTGATCAAAGCCACACCTGAACAATTTTCACGAGTCATTATTTCAGAATCGAATCAGCCCGGGAAAATTTATGGTATAGGGGATACGCTTCCCTCTTCTGGCGTAAAAATTTATGCTATTACATCGGAGGGAGTTGTATTGGATAATGGGGGTCGGTTAGAAAAGTTACCACTGCAAAGGACGCCATTAATATTTCAGGGAATGCCGAAATCATTGGAGAGCGAATAGTGCAGCTTAAACCGTGTTTATGGGTCATTGCCGTTTCTGTCATGCTAGCAGCATGCGCAGGCCCGCGACTGGCGCAAGACTTGCAAGCGGGGAAAGCATCGTTTGAAGCCGGTTATTACAAAGAAGCATTCCGTCAATTGTTACCGATTGCTGTCAAAGGAAAAGCGGAAGCGCAATATGCTGTGGGTTATATGTATTATTATGGCTACGGCGTTTCAGAAGACACAGAGTCTGGTATTTTCTGGATGACGAAAGCGGCTGAACAACATTATCCGCCCGCAGTCAAAGCGTTGGAAGTGATTCATCGTCCAACTCCTGAATTCCAATCTTCAATACCAATTCGTCAGTCGGCGGGTTCTCAAGTGGTGATGCCTGATCAACGTCAACAATATATTCCTGTGAATTCATCTAAAAAATTGAGACCGGTGGCATACACCGAGCCGAAAGAAATTCCCACTGAGCCGCCGGTTAAATTAGCGAGTGCGATTAAAGAAAAACAAGTGTTGCGTCAAGAAGACCCGACTCATCAATACGCACTGCAATTGTATGGCAGTTATCATTTGGATTCGGTCAAAGATTTGCAGTTACGATTGCGTTTGAAAAATACGGGCCATGTTTATCAAACAACGCATGAAGGCAAAGATTGGTATGTGCTCACATTCGGTCATTTTGTCAGTGCGCGTGAAGCATCTGCAACGCAACATAATTTGCCGAGTGGCTTAAAAGAATTGCATCCGTGGGTGCGGGATGTGAATGAGTTGAGGTTAGTGTAAGCAAATCCTCCATAAAAACTATTATCCGCAAACGAAGCGATGAATACTTTGTTTGCGGATAACGTGTTTTTAAAGTATATTATCCGCAAGTTGAGTTGAGTTAACTATCTTTGCGGATAATGGCAAAAAAGGATGAGAGATGAAATTCGTTGGCCGAGAAAAAGAACTTTATGATTTAAATCAATTACATCAGGCCAGTGAAAGCAAGTTATCCGTAATTTATGGCCGGCGTAGAATAGGGAAAAGCTGCTTAGTAGATCACTTTATGTCGGGTAAAAAACACCTCCGCTTTGAAGGATTGGAGCAAGGTAGAACCAAGGCCCAGATAGCCCAATTTGTGTTAGATTTAAGTCAGCAGACAGGTGATGAATTACTAAAACAGGTTAAATTAAATTCATGGGAGCCTGTACTCGATTATTTAACTCAGTTTTTCTCTCGAACCCAAGACAAATACATTCTGTTTTTGGACGAATTTCAGTGGTTGGCAGTGAACCAAACCAAGCTGGTGAGTCTCTTAAAAAAATATTGGGATCAGCATTGGAGTAAACAAAATGTCATGCTTATTTTATGTGGATCAGTTTGCTCATATATGGCCAAAAGAGTCATTTCTTCAAAGGCACTTTACGGCAGAATAAATTGGGAGCTTTGCCTGACACCCTTAAACCCTATCGAGTCATATCAGCTGTTGGGTGAAAAAAGAAATGCTGATGAAGTATTACAATATCTGCAAATTTTGGGGGGGATTCCCAAGTATCTTAAAGAAGTTGATACTCGAAAATCATTTGATCAAAATATTAATCAGATGCTTTTTACTGGAAGTGGTGTGTTAGCAAATGATTATAGCAAAATATTTTATAGTCAATTCAGAGAATATAAAACGTATGAAAATATTGTGCGTTATTTAAAAGATCAGCCGAGAACGCTGGATGAAATAGCGGGGAAATTAAAAATTCCTTCGGGTGGCGGAGTGAAATCTTATTTAGAGAATTTGGAAAAAGCATTATTTGTTACGAGCTATGTACCCTACAATAAAAAAGCTAATAGTAAATTAAAAAAATACAAATTGAGTGATGAATATCTGAGATTTTATTTTAAATATGTTGAGCCGCACACAAAACTGATTTCTACCAATCAAACCAGAAATCTTTTTGATCAGTTAATCAAACCCACCTGGAATTCATGGCTGGGCTTTGCTTTTGAAAACTATTGTCTGAACAATGCAATGTATTTGGCTAAAGTGATGGGATTTGAAGATCGTGTTGTGCAATGGGGCCCTTATTTTCAGCGGGGGGATGAAGGTTTTCAGATTGATCTTATCTATTTGCGGAGTGATAGGGCAGTGACTTTGTGTGAGATCAAATATTATGACAAAAAAGTACCAATTACAGTGATTCGTGAAGTAGAAAAAAAATGTTCTCTGATAGAGCTACCTCATGGATACACACTTGAAAAAGCATTGATTTCGCGATTTGGTCCTGAAAAAGCGGTGCGTGAATTAGATTATTTTCATCACTATGTGGAAGGAGCGGATTTTTTTGGGGCACAATAATACGCTACACATTAAACCGAAAATGCATCACATCTCCGTCTTTCACGATATATTCCTTTCCTTCCAAGCGCCATTTCCCAGCTTCTTTTGCACCGGCTTCACCGTTATATCGAATGTAATCGTCATAACCAATTACTTCTGCGCGAATAAATCCTTTTTCAAAATCCGTATGAATCACCCCAGCCGCTTGCGGTGCGGTGCAGCCGATTGGAATCGTCCACGCGCGCACTTCTTTTTCACCGGCCGTAAAATACGTTTCTAATCCTAACAATTGATATCCCGCATGAATTACACGATCCAATCCAGGCTCAGTTAAATTTAATTCAGCTAAAAAAAGTGATTTTTCTGCATCATCCAATTCTGCAATTTCAGCTTCAATCGCTGCGCAAATCGCTACGACGCTCGCATTTTCTTTTGCTGCAATCTCTTTCACTTGGTCCAGATAGGGATTTTCTGTGAAACCATCTTCTGCGACATTTGCAATATACAACGTCGGTTTGTTCGTTAAGAATTGATACGACTTCAAACGCAATTTTTCTTCCGAGGTCATGGATAAACCGCGTATCGGCAATCCTTGATTCAAATGTTCTGTGATGCGCTCTAACAAAGCCAATTCCATTGCAGCGGTTTTATCACCACTGCGCGCTTGTTTTTGCACGCGCAAAATAGCGCGCGTGACAGATTCCAAATCAGCTAATGCTAATTCCGTATTAATCACATCAATATCATCTTTCGGAGAAATTTTTCCGGCGACGTGAATCACATCCGTATTTTCAAAACATCGCACCACGTGCGCAATCGCATCGGTTTCACGAATGTTCGCTAAAAATTTATTACCCAATCCTTCGCCTTGCGATGCACCTTGTACGAGACCGGCAATATCAACGAATTCCATCGTTGTCGGTAAAATACGTTCTGGATTGACGATCGCAGCTAATTTATTTAAGCGTGGATCGGGAACAGGAACGACTCCCACGTTTGGTTCGATTGTGCAGAAAGGATAATTTGACGCATCGACGCCTGCTTTCGTCAAACAATTAAATAAAGTTGACTTACCCACGTTGGGCAATCCTACAATTCCGCACTTAATTCCCATGGTTCTTCCTCTTTTATTAAGATCTTCACCTGATCTATCACTTTTCTCTCGTGTGTAATTGCTGAATGGCTTTTTGAAAATAACCATCTAATAAATTCGGCAAAACCTGTTGCGCGTCCTGCAAGGCAGTATCAATTTCAGCGCGCTCCGATTTGCTGGGCGCTTTCAACACGTAATCCAGCACTTCTTTGCTGTTGCCCGGATGACCGATGCCAATCCGCAAACGATAAAATCGATTAGAACCTAAATGCTGCATGATATCGCGCAAGCCATTATGACCGCCGTGTCCGCCATCAAACTTCAAGCGCACATCTCCCACAACCAGATCAATTTCATCATGTGCAACCAAAATGGTTTCAGGCGGAATTTTGTAATAATGGGCGAGAGCGCCAACGGCTCGTCCACTTAAATTCATAAATGTTGTCGGGATTAACAGATGAACATCGTGACCGTGTAAATGAGCTGTCCCATGTAGCCCATGAAATTTTGTAACAGGTTTCAAGGGAGTGCGGCTGCTGTCTGCTAATTCAGAAACAAACCACGCACCCGCATTGTGTCGAGTGTTTTCATAATCGGCCCCAGGATTTCCTAGGCCAACAATTAATTGAATGCCCGACGACAATGCGGTGTCTCCAACGAATTATTCGTTATTTTTTTCAGCGTTTTCGCCTGATGCAGCGGCAGGTTCTGCTGTCCCTTCAGCGGCTGGGGTTTCTTCAGCGACAGCTTCAACCACTTCTTCTTCAATGATGCGTGGGATATGAACAGAAACTACAGGATGATCATGTCCTTCAACGCCATGGGCGAAAGCAACGAGTTCAACGCCTTTCGATAATTTTAAGTTACTGAGATGAAGGGTTTGATCGAGCAGCATGCCAGAAACGTCCACTTCAATGAATTCAGGCAAATCTGCAGGTAGACAGCTCACTTCAACATCGCTCATCAAGTGAGAAAAGACACCGCCTTCTTGCAGAGCGGGTGCGCTTTCTTCGCCAATGAAATGCAAAGGAACATTCATCTGTAACTTCTGGTCTGCACGGACTCGTAAAAAATCGACATGAGCAATGCGAGGCCTAGAAGGGTGACGTTGTACATCTTTTAAAATCACTTTTTCAGTGGATGTCCCAACCTTCAAATTCAAGATATGGGAATAAAAAGCTTCATGAGAAAGCGCATGGAGCGTTTTATTGTGATCGAGTGTCAGTGAAACGGATTTTTCACCGCCCCCATAAATCACGGCTGGAACCTTGTCTGCATGGCGTAGGCGGCGGCTCGCACCTTTCCCCACGTCTGCACGAACGTCAGCTTCCAGTTCAAATTTCATTGTAGACATTGTGTTTCTCCTAAAATTTATAATGAACCATCCTCCTGCGACCGGCGATGGCGAGGGCGGATTATACTCAAAATGATGAGGGATAGGAAGGCGACGTGTCTGCTTGACCTGTCATTTTAGCCCCATCTTTGTTAGAATTGCGCACAATATATTCATATTATAAAAAATGAGGAGAAATTAAAGATGCTAGGCAAACCGAAGTCAGAGCTAAAACCTGCTGATGTAGCATATGCAATAGTTCAACAGAAACAACGAGACGAGATCAAATTTAAATTGGCTGAGCAATATAGAAAAGAGGGAAAGTCGGAAGAGGCTATCAAATTTTATAAAGAGGCAGCAAGAGGAGGGCATACGCAAGCTCAGTATGAACTGGGTCTCTATTTTGATGAAGGCATACATGTAACCCAAAACCTGCAGGAGGCTGTAACATGGTATCGGCTTGCCGCTTTGGCGGGCTATGGGCCAGCGCAGCTTTCGTTAGGGTCGTGTTATGAGAAAGGAGATGGAGTTAGGCAAGATTACAAAGAAGCCTTAAAGTTTTTCCAACAGGCAGCAAAGCAAGGGGTTGCAGACGCTGACGATGCATTAGGTAAATGTTACGAATATGGCCGTGGGGTCACGCGCAACATAGAAGAAGCTGTAAAGTTCTACCAGCGTGCAGCAGATGCAGGATCCAATATAGGTCAGAATAGCTTGGGGGGATGTTATGAAACAGGCAAAGGAGTCAAAAAAAGCGTACCAAAAGCAATAAAACTCTATAAGCTTGCAGCGACAGCGGGCTTCGCAGAAGCTCAGTATAATTTGGGCTGGTTATGTGGAAAAAAGGGAGGTGCGGAGGAAGAGGCCACAGCATGGTATGAGCGTGCAGCAAAGCAAGGGCATACGGGAGCTCAAAACAGTCTGGGTTCGCGTTATCAATTCGGGACTGGAGTCGAACCCGATATAAACAAAGCGATTACATGGTATAAACGTGCGGCAGATCAGGGTGATGCGGAAGCTCAAAATAATTTGGGTAAGTGCCATGAAAAAGGCTGGGGTGTTGGTCAGAACAGGGAAGAAGCTGCAAGGCTTTATAAACTTTCATCCAGTCAGGGATATGAACTTGCTCACTATAATTTGGGTCGGTATTACGAAGAAGTCAAACAAGATATCAAAGAGGCTGTAAGGTTATATCGTCTTGCGGCGAAAAAAACATATCCATCTGCCCAAAATAAATTGGGTGAATGTTACAAGTTGGGCAAGGGAGTCAAGCAAGATCAAGCAGAGGCTGTAAGACTTTTTACGCTTGCCGCAAATCGGGGTAATAAATCTGCTCAGAATAATTTGCGCCTGTGTGCAGAAGAAGCGGCTGCTGCTCAAGCCAGTGCTGAGCCAGAGAAAAAAACAGAAAACATATCTAAAGATCTTACTTCTCAGACTAAACTTGTTCTGCCGTTAGATCCTATTCTTTATTTGCCCTATAAACCTGATGAAGAAATGATAAAGGCTATCACAAGAACTTCGAGTTTATTTATTCATTCAGCAATGCAAATGCAGCGACCTGCCGAAGAGCCTCTGCGACTTTGCTATACAGAAGAAGAAAAAAAACTGGATGATCAGGAACGTCCAGCGTTTTCACCTGAAGAAATGGGAGAACAATACTTTCAGTTAGGCGCGAATGCGGACGAGAATGAATTATATGATGACGCGATTAAATACTATGAGCAGGCTTCTATCTTAGGAAGCGCTAATGCTCAAGTTAGGCTGGGTTATTCTTATGAGAAAGGCATTCATGTAGAGAAAAATGAAGAAATCGCTGTGAGGCTTTATCAGTCTGCGGCAGAAAAGGGGCATCCTTTTGCTCAAATCCAGTTGGGTTGGCATTACGAAAGAGGAGTGGGCGTTCCGCAAGATTCCGCTCAGGCTTTTCATTACTATCAGTCTGCAGCAAACCAGAATAATGATGCTGTTGCTTTGTTTATGTTATATCGCTGTTTTTCGGATGGGATAGGCGTTGCAAAAAATTTGGAAGAAGCTCAACGTCTTTATCATTCTGCCTTTGCCTGGAATTCTGAAACGATTCATGAAATGGAGCGTAATGCAGAAGACGGTGATGATTGTGCACAATTTACATTGAAATGTTTTAATGCGTGGAAAGGAGACGCTAACGCACAGTTTGAATTGGCGGAATACTACATGCGATGTTATCAAGACGGATGTAATGAAGAAGACTCGGAAATGGCCGTGAAGTGGTACAAAAAAGCAGCTCAACAAAATAATTCACAGGCATTATACAGATTAGGCAAATGTTATGAATCCGGTGTTCATGGTGTTGAACGCAATCTTTCCGTGGCAGTTCAGCTTTATCAAAAGGCGGCAGAACAAGGTCACCCCAAAGCTTTATTGAGGTTAACTGAATGCCGCGAAAAAGGCGGGGCAGATCTTGAGAGAGAGCTGGAAAAAACGGTTCATCTGCATCGTGAATTAGCAGAAAAAGAAAGAAGTGCAATAACACATCTTGATTTAGCTATGCATCATCTCAAATGCGCAGCGATATTGGGAAATGCCCAAGCGGCCCAAATAATCAAGTCACTCTCTGAAGAAAAAAATCAGGAACAGGTTCGTGCCGCCCATCCAAATACATTGTGGAAAGAAAATGAAAGAACCAGAAATGAAGATATGGTTAGAGGCAGAACTGCAGCATACCCATCTTCTGCTTTTGCTCAGAGTGCTCGTTTTTCGCATTCATAATTGAATGCTACTCGACAATTTTATGCGCTTGTTTGAAATTAAGAATATCGATGTCACCCACTTTTTGTTCGTGTGTGCCAGTATAGATAAGATACCCTTGTTTTGCGCGCTCGCCCGCAATAGATTGATAATATTTTAGGTTTTTTAAAAAATCCGTATGATAAGTTTGAGAGGATTTAATTTCGATAGGAACCAATCGTCCGGCGCATAATTTAATAAGAAGATGATTACCGCAACTGGTTTCTGTAGCTTATCCACCCGCTATCAAATGAATGATCTTGTTCGCTGGAGGCATGCTTTGCAGAGGAAGTTTGCGATGATTTTTGAATGGTTTTAATTTTTTCGTCCATGATATCTTCAGAATTTGTTGAGCATAATGCAAATAATCCGCCTCGCGTATGCGTCGTAAGGGCCCCTGATTTTTTATAGTTCTGACAAATATTAATTTGTTTGTTTGGATCATTATTTTTATCAGGGTGCCACTTCAGCAACCTTTTGCGCTTTGCGTCGTTTATTATCTTTTGCTTGTCATTTTCATCATTCTCAAAATCTACTAATTGAATATCCAGAATCTGGCAGGCTGCTATCAGACGATTTTGCAGCTTCAGGTGGTGTTTTAAGTTTTGTTGTAACTTGGCGAAATGGGCTTGATGAAAGGCCCTAACCTCTTCAGTATTTTTTTCTTTTGCTGTTTCATTCGCAGGGCGTGCTGTGGTCATAAGTAATCTATCTTCGGTTTAGCTACAGAATATAGCTCATCTCTGTCAGTAAGTGTCTTATTTTAAAGTACAAAGCTTAAGGCAATGTTAAGATAGCGGGTATTAGACCCCTTATAACTTGTTGATTGGTTTGCAGAGAGTAGTGCGGGTTGGAGCATTCGATCAATGATCGGTTTCATTTGTACAATCCCGAGATTCAATCTCGGAATTGCACAAAGCTCCTTGTCATCTTTGCACCTGATGTTGTCTTTTCACTGTAAAACAGCCAGATTCCTGGATTGTTTACGGCTTTTGTTTGGGTGGTGGTAAGAAGTCGTCAGTACGATTGGCAAGCACCTTCATCTTGTAAGCAAGCTCTTCTCTCTGTTCTTGCTGCTTGTATGGTTTCCACAAGGCTCTTCCTCCAAAAGCGAACAATCCTAAACCAACTCCTATCAGCGTTCCACCCACCGCTGCAGCTGGCGCAGCACCAGTAGGAATTGATCCGCAAAGCATGAGCGCACCAACCGCCATTGCTACAACACCGACTACTATCATTAACCTGCCTAAGAACTTTGAATATGGTGTATTTTCTACTTGCTCAGCGAATTGTTGATATGTCTCTGGAGTTATTTGTCCAGTTAAAAATTTCGCTGTCATATGCGCTGATTTAATTAACATAGGCAAGTATTTGGCGGGCCCGTTACGCATGGAATCAATTTGCTGACGCACCTGATCTACTGTATTTATTAAATCTCCAAGGCCCCTTGGTAGATCATAAGTTGCACGGGTCAAGGCAGGCATTGCTTGTTCATATAGTTGCTTGTCATGTTCTGAACTCTTAAATATTAATTCTGGAGGATCTAATATTTCACTCAGTCGTTCCGCCTGTAGATCTGGTCGAGCTGCTAAATCATCCTGGAATTTTTGTGAAAGGATAGTTTGTTCAGTCACTATAGTATCGTCACCCGCACGAAATAGGTAGTCTCGTTTTTCCATCGATTTGCTTTTAGCAAATTCACGTTCGATGTCAACACTGTTATCTAGGGCACGCTTTATCCGATCAAATAAAGATCCGGACTTCGGAGAGCTTTTATCTTCCTGCAGAGCAAATTTTTTCACACCCTTCGAACCAACAGATTTATCTTCTTTTTCGATTGAATGAGGAAGAGATGTATATCCTATTATTTTATCGTTTTCATTAACTTGTATTCCTGCGAAAACTTCGTTCCGTGCAATTACAGTATCAATGCCGCCGCTGATCTCTGTCATTCGGTCGCTGAAAGCATCTTTAGAGATTATTCCGTCAAGCTTTGTATTACGCGCCAATTGTTCTACAGTGCCGTCGGCTCTTTCCAAAACTAAACCGCAATCCCCTATAGAAAATCCTGCGCAATATTTTTTGTTGTCTTTTTGGAAAGCGATCGCTATTGCCATAGTAAATTCGGCTGCTGTCGGACGAAAAGCCTTGTTGTTACAACAATACTTTTTTCTTAGCGCATTAATTTCTTTAATTAAGTCTGTTATTATTGCGCGCTGCTCATCGACATCTGATGATTGCTCCAGTTTTTTAGCATATCCATCCATCAAAGGTGTGACATATCCATCAATAAAATCAAAAACTATTTTTCTATCACCCTCATCACCGTGCGATACATCGACAACTATGGTAATCGGCAACCCTTTTCTATAACAAAGTACAACTTTATCATCAGTATGAGTTTTCTTTATTATAGGTATACCTTTACCATCGACCTGAGTTTCATTTCCTAGTATTTTTCCGTTAACCGCTCGAACAAAAGTGCTACGTGCTAACACTTTACTACTAGCACCGTCAATCGCTCCTTCTGATCGTACATTTACTGTTTTTGCGGTAGGTGTTTCTTGTACTCTTTGAGCAATTACTAGCTTGCTGAAATCAGGTTGAGCATATTTATGTTCCCTTTGTTCATGCTCACTGTTATTGCTCACATCATTTGCCAATGTGACTGGCGGAGCCGTAAGGCATTGCATCACCTCTTGTCGAGACTCATTCCATGAAAACGAGTCTGATCTTCCTTGGAAGACCTTACATATGGCGGTATTCTGAGCCGCAGAGGCGAGTGTTGGAAATTCAGAACCCTTCGATGTGGTATCAAAAACATAGATTGGAACTTGGGGCTGAACGCATTGGCACAACTTAAGATCCTTGCTAACCGCGGATCTTTTTTGATACGTCTCTCCACCCGTAAGGAGTATTTTGTTTAATTGCTCGGATGTGAAACCGTTAGTTTTCAGGTGATTTGCAATTTTTTCGAGGCGGTAGTCTTCTCCGCGCATGCCCTGGAACATGTCCTTACAGTAAAGCTTTATTATAACTTTATCCTGAGTATCAGGCTGTGTGAGCACGTTTAAAAACGCAAGACCTTCTTTGTCTAAACTCTTTATCAGCTCATCAGCTGTGTCAGCATCAAAATAAACTATTACTTTTGGGGCTTCTGCGACATTTTTGCTTTTTGGAAGAAGAGGGTCTCTTAGAGCCATATGACTTTCCTGTTTATAAACAAATTAATTCAGTGCGCTTATTCTAGACTCATTAGCTTAAGGAATTCTTAAATATATGCAGTTCCCTCAAAAACCCTTTTCAGGCTATAATCGCCCTCCAACCATTCAAACCCGAGGTCTAGCCCAATGGCACGTATTACCGTTGAAGATTGCTTAGAAAATGTAGATAACCGTTTCGAACTTGTGATATTGGCTGCAAAACGAGCTCGTCAGTTGATGCGTGGTAGCGTCGATCCGACAGTTCCCTGGGAAAATGATAAGGCCACCGTG
>Ga0207003_1047_pt1 | contig 32816 bp, 27 predicted proteins | sample Alteio_BWMinCont_89_FD_153474 | JGI IMG/M metagenome (GOLD analysis project Ga0207003, IMG submission 153474) | Enriched cells from forest soil in Barre Woods Harvard Forest LTER site, Petersham, Massachusetts, United States -... | ecosystem: Environmental > Terrestrial > Soil > Temperate forest >...
TGAACCAGGCACGGAGCATGTAGATTGGGCTGGTACTCCGTTGCAGGTAAGCGATACGCCCTGCATAAAGCCTCCGGCCGGGGCAACCGCAACGGTGTAGCTCGCTACTTGTCCCGGTGAAACCGTCGCCGTCGATGAACCAGAGGGAGCCATCGAGAAATCCTGCCCAGCGCCCGAAAGTGACACCGTCTGTGGACTGTTGGCTGCGTTGTCGCTGACGCTCAACGTTCCGACCCTCGTGCCGGTCGTCGTCGGATCGAAAAACACTCCGATCGAGCAGCTTCCTCCCGGGGCGACGCTGCTCCCGCAAGCATTCAGCGCGCCGAAATCGGCCGGACTTGTGGCGACACCGCTAATCGTGAGCGTGGCACTCCCTGTGTTAGTTACCGTTACAGTCTGCGGAAGCCCAGCTGTCCCAACGTATTGGCTGGGGAAAGTGATGCTCAGTGGCTTCAAACTGGCAGCCGGCGCAGGCGCTGAGTTGCCCGTCAAGGTTACCATCTGGGGGCTGCCTGGACCGTTGTCGCTTATGGCCACCGCGGCATTCCGGCTCCCTTGAGCGGTTGGCGTAAAGGTGACCTTGATCAGGCAATTGGCACCCGCAGTTAGCGTTGCGCCGCAGGTATTGGTCTCAGCGAAATCAGTTGCATTTGTTCCAACGATGCCAATGCTGGACAGCTTTAGAGTTAAGTTCCCTGTATTCGTGAGCGTAATGGTTAGCGGGGCGCTCGTCGTTCCAACGCCCTGCGGCGCAAAAGCTAAGAAATAGGGAGAAGGATTCGCCAGTGCAAAGTCGCCCTGCAAGAATGTTAGGAAGGACGAGGGAGTAGCTCCGGTGAGGTCGTTCTGCGCGACCACCATGTCGACCTTGCCATCACCGTTAAAATCCCCGGTGACCACTTCCATCGGGGTTGGAGGAGCGGGACGCGTTCCTAGACTGGTCGCCGTTTGAAAGGTGCCGTCTCCGTTGCCAAGCAGAAAACCTTCCACGGAGCCGTAGTAGGTCCCGTTATTGTTCAATGCTTCGCAGTAGACGAGATCAAGCTTCCCATCCGCATTGAGATCGCCGACAGCCATTGGACATAGTACGTTGAACCCCGGAGTACCAACAGAATAGTCCACGCCGGGTTTGAAGGTGCCGTCCCCATTTCCGAGGAGAATCGAAGCGCCGAGAATGTTGGCGTAGTTCGTTACCGCGATATCCAGTATTCCATCTCCGTTGAAATCCGCCACGGTCGAGTAGAAGCTGTATGGATAGATGGTCTGAGCTTGTACGGCGGGTTGAAAGGTGCCATCCCCGTTGCCAGCAACAAAGTAATCGAAGTTGGGTGTACTGTCGTAGCCAGAAACCTCAAGATCGAGATTTCCGTCTCGATTGAAATCGCCAACAACAACATTGATGAGACCGGTTGTAGCGCTTCCCACGGTGTAAGGTACAGGAGCCTGGAAGGTGCCGTCGCCGTTGCCCAGCAGTATGGAGAAAGTTCCACCAGGAGGGGCGACTACATTGATCACAGCAAGGTCTAACTTTCCGTCTCCATTGAAGTCGCCCGCTGCAAGAGCGACGGGGTCAGGTCCCGCGGAGAAGTCAGTGCCCGAGCAGCACCGGAGCGTGCCATCACCGTTTCCCAAGAAGATCGAAATCGTATTCGCCTGATTGTTGCCATTCGCTACCGCCAGGTCGAGCTTTCCGTCCCCGTTGAAGTCACCCGCTATAAGGGAAGCCGGGCCATAATTTCCATTAGGCGCAAGGCAGTGCGGGGATTGAAACGAACCATCGCCGTTTCCAAGCTGGATACAGACTAAATCGCTGGGCGATAAAGCTCCCACGAACGCCAAATCAAGCTTTCCGTCGCCGTTGAAATCCCCCGTCAGCATCGCAGCAATACTTGCGAAATACGTACCCTCGACGAAGCCAACGAGAGAGGGGCTGGCGACAGGATTTGTGATTTCGAAGAAAGCAGGAAGTGAAGTGCCGCCGCCCGGGGCGGGATTTGTAACGGTGATCGACGCCGTACCGGGATTGGCAATGTCAGAGGCGGGAATCGTCGCGGTAAGTTGCGAACTGCTGACGAAGGTCGTGGTCAGAGCCGTTCCGTTCCAGTTGACCGCCGACCCGGAGACGAATCCGGTGCCGTTCACCGTCAGCGCGAAACTCGATCCGCCCGGTGGCGTGGCCGTCGGGACCAGCGGCTGATTAATGAAGGGGACTGGATTGGTTTGCGCCAGCGCGAAGGGCGCCACAACTCCGACGAGCAAGCAAAGAATAGTAGCTACGCGAACGACTGGAAAGACCAAGAGCGACGAAAACTTCATGGCGCACACTCCCCAGAAGGCAAAACTGCCAGATGCCGGGTCGCACCGAGACGAAGCGGGCGCGGAAGTGCTAACCACCATCCTAACCCACGGGTAGAAATTTAGTTGCGGAATTAGCTAAAGAAAAAGTGCGCCAGGACTTGATTGCGGCTTGGGCAGGATTAAGGAGAGAGGTACGGCCCCGGCTGGAACGCGCTCGCGACTGGGCAAGCATATCTGTGGCCAAGTCAATCGCGAAGACAGGGAGTACTCGAGGCTGGTGGCCCGCCCATTCCGAGAGCGAATCTAAATCACACATAACATGAGGGTGCCCCATTCTTTCGCGTTCATTGCGGAAGGGTGGGAGGCGAGGATGCCAGAGGCCTGAGGGTGGGCCAGCGCCTAATCTTGGCCGCTTTTTCGCGTACCGGATCCGCGTTGGACGGGCGGCGGAGGCCGATAGCTATGCTATACTCGCTCACAGGATGTGGCCTGAACTGCTCCCCTTCCTCCCCGGCCCACTGCTTAAACCGGCCCACTGCTTAAAATAGAGGTAACGAGCTATGTGCTTCAAGAAGCCATTGTCCGTACCAAAATCAATTTCTGTGACCTTCATCACGCTGTTGCTGGCGTCAGTAATCGGTTCTGCTCAGGCACAGGCGCAGAACTTCAAGGTGCTGCACACGTTTCACGGGCGGAACGGGAATGGCCCCGCGGGTGTATTGACCAGGGACTCGGCGGGCAATCTTTACGGTACTACCGAGGTGGGTGGGACGGGAAACTGTGGTAACTTCGGCTGCGGAACGGCGTTCAAGCTGAACAGGAGCGGCAAACAAGTCTGGCTGCACAGCTTCAACGTGGTCAACGGGGAAGAACCATCTGCTGGGTTGTTGCGCGATGCGACAGGGAATCTGTACGGGACCACCGATTTCGGAGGTAACACCGCTTGCACGTCGGGCTGTGGAACGGTGTTCAAGCTGGACAGCAGCGGTAAGGAGAGCGTGCTGTACAAGTTCAAAGCCCCGCCAGACGGCGACACCCCCCAATCACTTCTCGCTAGGGACAATCTGGGCAACGTCTATGGTATAACGCAGGGTGGCGGTAAGGATAGTAACGGGACGATCTTCAAGGTGAGCAAACATGGCAAGGAAACGGTGCTGCATAGCTTTACCGGCGGCTCCGACGGCTGCCTTCCCGTGGCAGGATTGATTGCTGACTCGGCCGGGAACTTGTACGGGGTAACCGCTCAAGGCGGCCTCGGGCTCTGCGATCAGGGATACGGGGTAGTTTTCAAGCTGGACACGGCCAATAACCTAACGGTGCTGTACACTTTCGGATTCTCGGATGGGGCGTATCCGGCGTCGGTCCTGCTGCTGGACCAAGCGGGTAATCTCTACGGCACAACCGAGGGCGGCGGCAACTCCGCGTGTGGCTTCGACGGCTGTGGCGTGCTCTTTGAGCTGTCTCCCAAGCAGGATGGCAGTTGGACGGAAACCATGCTCTACGCGTTTTGCTCAGTGTCCGGTTGTGCCGACGGCGAAAAGCCCGTCAGTGGCCCGGTGGTCCGGGACTCGGCCGGCAATATCTACGGCACGACCATCGACGGCGGAACCTCCCGAAATTGCAATGGAGTCGGCTGTGGGGATGTATTCAAGATAGATACCAGCGGCAAAGAGTCGGTTCTTTATAGCTTCACCAACGGGGCAGATGGGGGATTTCCCTTCGCGGGCCTGATCACGGACCGTGCTGGCAACCTCTACGGGACGGCGACGGGCGGAGGTGATACTAGATGCAAGCCCAATGGCTGCGGCACCGTATTCAAGATTGTGCCCTGAGGCCGAGCTCGGGACCCAGAGTAGTGCCTTTCAGGACATCGAACCCACAGCGCCTGAATCCGGTCACATCCAACCTTTCGCGAACAAGCCCCTGAATGGATACTTGGCCCCACGCTCGGCTGGCTGCTAAGGTTCGCTGTGTGTCCCATTCCCCGAAAAGACTCGGGGGACGGCTACCACCCGAGGTGACCAATGACGAAATGCTTCCTGTCCGTGCTTCTACTGTTCGCGTCGCCGACGATTGCGACGATCACAAAGGTCCAGTCCAATGCCACGTGGGGCACGCCCAACACGCCGACCTGCAGTGTCCCGCTATCCACCACTACCCACCAGAACCTTCTCGTTGTGTGGGCCGCTTGGTCGCCCAGTACGCTTAAGGTGTCCAAGGTCGTGGACAACACAAACACCACCCCGTTTCCGAGCGCTGTGGGACCGACTATGCAGTCAGCGTCCAACACAGCCGCCCAGATCTTTTATCAAAACAACATAAATGCCGCCTCCAACCCCGACAACGTGGTCGTCACATTCAACGGCATGGCGACCACGGCGAGTTGCGTGGCGGTCGAATACAGCGGCGCGGATCTGAACTACCCGCTGGACAGCGTCTCCGCCGGCTACAGCACCAGCGGCAACGCCACCTCGCTATTGGACAGCGGTGCCGTGGCTCCGGCGAACTCCAACCTGCTGGTGTTCGCGGGCGGCGTCAGCGACGGCGGGGCGGCGACTCCGGGCGCAAACTTTACCAGCATTCAGTCGCACAACTTCAGCAGCGGAACCGCGATCACCGAACAGAACACCAACGCCATCACTGGCAACAATGTGCTGCAGCGGGCGACAGCGTGCCTTGGCACCGGTCCAACGTGCCCCGCAACCCCCATCGGCAACTGGCTGATGCAGATGGCCGTCTTCCGCGATGCGTCCTCGATGGGTGGCCCACCCTTAAAGGTTAAAATCTTAAATAACAGGTAAAAGAGCGGTTCTTACACGGGTGACTATCCCCTAGTCATCATCGGGGTCGGTCGGCGGACTCTTGTCGTTGACAAAGACGGCGGCATCCAGCGCCGCCGGAATTTTCTGGAACGTAATGGGCGTCTGGGTAAGGTTGAAACAGTCGGAAAGATCATCGGCCGAAGCGTCGGCGTAGCCCAGCGAGGGCAGGTTGAAAGTGCTCTCAACGAACTTAAGGATGCTGCCGAAGTCGTGGGTGGTGTGAGAAATGTAGGCGGCTTTGGCGTAGGGTGAAACCACGATCAACGGAACGCGGAAGCCGTAGACATATCCCGATCCCCAGCTGACGCCGTCGTTGATGACCTTGGGCGGGACGTGATCGTACCAGCCTCCCCAATCGTCCCAGGTAATGATGATCGCGGTGTTTGCCCAATACGGGCTATTGCCAATCGCGTTCACAATGGAGGCTACCCAAGAAGGACCGCTGCCGTCGCTGATACCAGGGTGATCGGAAAAGGCGCCATCGGGGATGATCCAACTCACTTGCGGGAGTTGAGTGTTGGCGATGTCCTCCAAGACTTGCCATTCCGGGATGATGACATTGTTGACCCAATCCGGCCCGGTGCAGGTGAGGGTGCCGTTGACGTTCCGCTGCTGGCAGATATGTTCAATCGCGTCGGGCCCGGTCCAGATAAAGCCAGGAGAGTTTGTGTAGTAGTGCCAAGTCACGCCTTTGGCATCGAGAAGGTCGGTCAGCGTCGGATGGTCGAAGCAAGGATACTGGGGCGCTTCGTCGGTTTCGCTCCCCGTTGGACCGATCATCGCGACCGTTTGGGTCGAGGGAGCGATGCAGCCGGCGTTCTGGCTCAGCTTGGGATTCTCGGCGGCGAAAAGCTGACTGGTCGCAGCGGGCGCCGAAGTGCCCGAAATGATGAATTGGTGCGCGGGAAAGCTCGGGCCCTGGTTGGTCTGAAACATTCGATCGCCGAAAGTGTACTGCTCAGCCAACGCGAAGTAAGGCTGAACATCGGATGGATCGACGTACATGAATTGCGGATTAGGGTGTGCTCGACAGAGGGCTCCAACGCATGGGATTAGGTCAGCCCCGTCCATTTTGCCGCTGTCATACATGGAGACGAAAGAGGAATGGTTGTGGCCGAGATCGTAATTCTGCGGGTTGGAGCCGGTTGTGCCCAGATTGATGGGGCTGAGTGGAATGGTCTGGCCACGCGAATTCACACCGCTGCTCGCGATATCGGCCCCCCGTGAGATCAGGACGGAATCGTGAAAGAGATTGTCTGGGGTGCGATTCTCCTGAAAGATGACCACAATGTGCTGGATAACGGCTGGAGGTGCCGCTGGGGTAGGGCCGAGACAAGCACCAAGGCTGAACAGGAGCGCGCCCAGGCCGAAAACTGTTCCGGAGGCAATCAAGAGACGAAGACTACTCATGAACTCTCCTTAATGGATGCGGCGAATGTCAACCCGGTTGGCGAGGTTTCAGTTCTCTGGAAACATACCCTGCACAAGTCCTTACTCGCCAAATCAGATATCCCATTCTTGGGCCTGCGTTGGAACATTGACCGTGAAGGATGAAGTCATCAACGTTGTTTCTACCCGCTCGCGCTCATGTGGGATCGTTTCCGACTCGTCCAGTGTTTACTGCACGATCACCGTGAGCGCAGTGCTATGGTTCAGGCTTCCCGACTTAGCGGTAACCGTAGCCGTGTATGTTCCGGCGGGAGTGCGTGGCGTAGTCATTGGGGACGTTGAACCGCCTCCGCATGCTGCCATGCCGAAAAACAGCACGGCAATCATTGGGATCGCCAGAGTTGGAATGCGCCGCCGGTAGCCGACAAAGAGCAAACCCGACGCGAGCAGAACTATCGTCCATCTGATTGGCATCATCCCCCGCGGCGGGTTCGCTTGCGAAATCGATCCCGCCGTTCCCGCTGCGGTCGTGGATACCTTGACTGCCACTGGCGCGGCCGTCCCTACCGTCACGTTGACCGAGGCTGGCACGGTACAGACCGGCGCGGGCGTGACCACGGGCGTAATCGCGCAGCTCAGACTCACCGCTCCACTGAATGATCCTGATGGCGTAACCGTGAGATTGAAGGATGCTGTTTGTCCTGCCGTAATGGTCGCGGAATTCGAAGATCCCGACGCCGGACCTATGCCAAAATCGGGCGCCACGGGCCGACTCGTGTTCAGTAAAATCTGAATGCCTACCTGAGTGGGAACGTTGCTACTAAGGCTCCAACCCACCGCTAAGTCCGGCCGACCATCTCCGTTGAAGTCTCCCGTTAGCCCAACGCCTGGATAGGACGTATATTTGCCCCCAGTTTCAAGCACGGTGGGGGCCTGAAAGGTTCCATCTCCATTCCCCAAAATCACGACAATGCTCGGGAAGTTGGCCAAACGCGAATAATAGAGGTCGTCAAACAGGTCCAGGTAGCCGTCGCCGTTGATATCGACAACCGTACCGGCTAATCCTGTTGCTTGACTCAGCGGTTGAAAGCCTCCCTTGCCATTGCCCAGGTAGACTGTGCCGTTGATAATCAGGTCTACATTTCCGTCACGGTTGAAGTCAGCAGCAGGGCCTATGAGCGAATTCGTGGTAAGCACATAATCTGCCCCTTGGAACGTGCCGTCACCGTTACCGAAAAAGAGGGCAAGTCCAGCACCACCGCCGACGGCGGCATCCAGCTTGCCATCGTTATTGAAGTCAGCCACAACAACCGAACTTGGAGTTCGAGCCGAAAAGGTAGTCCACAGCCGACGCAAAAGTTCCGTCCCCGTTCCCTAAGCAGATCGAAAGCGACTCGCCGTTTAGGAAGGCAAGATCAGATTTGTGATCGCCGTTCAGATCTGCGATGGCGCCGGTCCCAACGCCTGCCGCCGGGCAAGAGGTGGAATCCACCGGCGCACCAAAACTCCCGTCACCGTTCCCCAAGAGTACAGCCAACACGGCCATTCCCCCTGAATTAACACTCGCGATAAGGTCCAGCTTGCCGTCTCCATTGAAATCCCCGGTCGCTACACCTCCATTTGCAGAAATGCCATAAGTGTAGGCCAAAGAGAGCGATCCCGTAGCATCCGCCATATAGATGTAGAGGGTGCCACCCGTTGACGTAACCGCCATATCCGACTTGCCATCTCCGTTGAAATCACCGCTCACCGCGGTAGAGATGTAGTCTCCATTGGGCAACAAGACGGCTGGCGGGGCCTGAAAGGTGCCATCTCCGTTGCCGAATAGTATCGACTGAGTAGCGGTTATATCTAGTTTGTGGTCACCGTTGAAATCTCCCACCAGAATGTTGTTCGACATTAGTAGATCTATCGAGTTATAGAAGTAGCTATGCCCCGCCGCAAACGTGCCATCCCCGTTGCCCAGGTAAATCTGCAGGAAGTTCAAGTCGCTTTGAACCAGTAAATCTAATTTCCCGTCGCCATTAATGTCGGCCAGAGTGGGGTTGCTCGGAACGGTGGCGGTGAACTGGTCGCTTGGCGATTGAAATGTACCGTCTCCATTGCCGAACATCACACCTATTTCTGCGGAAAGGCCGATCTCCAGCAAGAGATCGAGCTTCTGGTCACCGTTCAAGTCTCCGATTGCTTGGACAAACCAAGAGGTCGAATAAGGCGTGATCTTCACGGCTTGAAACGTACCGTTGCCATTACCCAACAGAACAAACACACCACTCCCGGTTACGTTTACGAAGTCTCCGAGAATGTCGGGCTTGCCATCGCCGTTAAAGTCTCCCACAAAGAGCTGGCTCGGGTCGGGCGCCGGATAGTTCACGGGTGAGGCGAAGCTGCCGTCGCCTTTGCCCAGGAAAACCAGCACTCCCATTGGATTGGGCACCAGAACATCAGCCTTGTTGTCGCCGTTTACGTCCGCAACCGTCATGCCGTTGAGGGAAACTGCGGCATAGGTGTCCTGTGGCGCTTGAAACGTACCGTCGCCGTTGCCCAGGTAGACCAGGAGGTGATCAGTGGAGGTGAAGGCAAGTACGTCAGGTTTGCCATCGCCATTGAAATCGGCGACGAACGATGGAACATTGCTAAGGGTCGTGCCCCTGGTAAAAGTGCCGTCACCCTTTCCCAACAAAACCGTGCCGGCCGAGTTGATGATGTCCAGCTTGCCGTCCTGATTGAAGTCTCCGATTACCGCCGCAGTACCCGTGTAGGTGGGTGTCTGGTAGAAGCTGACTTGGCCCTGCGCAAACGGCGCTGCGACAGCTCCGAGTAAGGTAACAACAGCGGCTAGACAAACGAGGGGAGTAACCAAGGGCAACGAAGCCTTTATGACGTGCCTCCTGAAAAGATCGAACTGCTGGGGTCCCAGGCCGCACCGGGACGAAGCGGGCGCGGCAGCACTATCAGCGATCATAACCCACAGGCAGAAACTTAGTTGCGGACTTACTTGGAAAACAAGGAAAGGCGAGTTGATTGCGGCTTGTACGGGATCAAGATGAGAGGTCGTGTGCAGCCTGGTACAGGCTTGCCGACTGGGCTGAGTGCCCGGCGGTTGTGTCAATCGCGACAGCGTCAATCCTATTCGAGTTCGCAGCCAAGGCGGAATGGGCTTCTGCGGGTGGAGCGGCTATTCCGGCCGCAAAGCGGGCAACAGTCTTCCCGATCTGCCCACCGCATGCCGAAACAGTCCCTTGAGTTGCTCCCGGTCGCCAGTATTGAAGGTGAAATTCCAGAAGAGCGACAACAAGACCAGTTCAGCAGTCAGTATCAACGGCACTTGGAGGAATGGCAGGGAAACCCACCGAGTAAAGCCGAGAGCGACAAAGAAAAGTGGAAGCGTATAGAAAATTGGCGTGAGGATTCCCCGCCAGACAAGTTGCTTGCGGCTCACAAAGACACAGTCGGTTCGAGGCAGGCTCACGGAAAGGTGGACCACAACGCTCACGACCGCACCGATCAATGTTCCAATGGCGACCCCGTGCGCTCCAATGATTCGAACCAGGGCCAGGCTGAACAACAGATTTACTATGGCTTCGCTAAGCGGGGAGGCCAGCATTCTGTGGAATTGTCCAGCTGCGTACCCGACCATTACATAAGGAAGCATGGTGAGACGTATGAACTGCGCGATGACGAGGATTTCAGCCAGGCCCAGGGTATGAATCGCGTAATCCGGACCGACCCAAACACGGAGAAACAATGGCATTCCGACCAGCAGGGGAAGCGTAATGAGGCACAACACCACCGTGCCAAAGCGCGTCGTTTTCAGCAGCACCTCACCCATGCGGTCCGGCTTTTCGTCGGAGCTCATTCCGGCAGCAACCGGCATCAGCGTGGAGACAATCGCCCCGTGGGGCACCGCAAGTGCATTGCTCAACGTGGCCGCTACAGCATAGTAAGCTGTGGAGCGAAAATCAAAGGCAACCACGATGGGTATATCGAGGCCTGAGATGAGGATGACGCTGAACTGCGAGACGAACATTGCAGAGCAAAAGAAAAGGAACTCTCGAATCATACCGCCGTCCACGTAGGTGGGCCGCAGTAGATTGCCCTTCACTTCTTTTTGCCAACAAATGACGTAAGTCAAACACTGAGCTACACTGCCAAGTCCCGTCCAGATCGCCATCACCAGCAAGCCTTTGTGACTGTAGGCGGCCCAAGCTGTGCCGAGAGCACCCGTGAACTTGCCCAGGCTGCCTGCGAAGGCGTTGATCTCATTCCTTTGAAGCCCCGCGAAGAGACCAGCCATCACCGAAAAAGGAAGCGTCAAGGCGACAGATAGTCCGATTACGAGCAGGGCTTCCCGCGCATTCGGCAGTATGGAATGGGGGATATCCCGGAAGAGGTAATTGAATCGCCAGGATGCGAGCGCTGTGAGTAGCATCGTCGCAAGACTGCCAGCCCCCAGGACAGCGCTAGCACTGCTGAGAAGTCGAGCCAGGTAACGGCGATCCCGCAGGCCCTCGGCGCGCGCGACAAAACGAGCGACCGCCATTTGCATTCCACTATCAAAAATTGCGACGTAGGCTGCCACCTGCAACAGCAGCATCCAAATTCCATAAGTCGGCTTATCCAATACGCGGACGAGCAGGGGCGGTAGGAAGAGGAGGATGATCCAGCTCATGCCCGTGCGAAACAGGTTCGCTGCGGCGTTCTTCGCCATCGTAACCAAGACAACAGGTCTGTTTCTTACGGAATTCGAACTCCCGGGCACAGGATCGATTTTACCGTGTGGGTCCGTTTCTTGTTCTTGGTTGTGTATCTTAATCTCAGATGGCAAAGCAGACCTCTGGTGTGTCATTTTAAGTTGTGAGTTTTCGCGGGAGAATCTACTGTTCCTGGGAAGGGGTACAACGAGGATCTATTTGAACAAATGTGGATTAGAATTAATGCGAGCGCAGCGCTTGTTCTTTATCTTCTTCCTCTAAAGGGTGTTTCGTCATGCATATTCCGACATTGCGGGGCGCACTTTATCGCGCTCGAATTTTGACTCAGAGCCGTCTCGATTGTTTTGACTTAATCCTGCCTTACGTCAAGAACAAGAGAGGCCTGGAAATCGGGGGCCCCAGCGAGGTTTTTCGACGATGGTATAGTCCGCTACCGATCTACCGTCACGTCGCATCTCTGGACAACTGCGACATTTCTCGCACTACGGTCTGGGCAGCTCACACAGATACTTACAATTTCAGCCCTGGCAAAGCTCCTGGGAAGACCATCTTTTGCGATGGTTCAGACCTATCATCCGTGGCCGACCAACGCTATGACTTCATCTTGTCGTCGCACAACCTCGAGCACTTTGCTAATCCGGTCAAGGCCCTATGGGAATGGAGAAGAGTCGCTAAACCCGATGGCGGCTTGATTTTAGTCCTGCCGAACTATGCCAAGACTTTTGATCACCGGCGGGTGCCAACGACTGTTGAACACATGCTCGAGGACTACGAGAGGAATACTCAAGAAGACGACCTTTCTCATCTGCCAGAGATTCTGCAACTGCACGATCTGAGTATGGATTCGGGAGCGGGATCGGCGGAGGAATTCCGCAGTCGATCACTCGACAATCTCAAGAACCGATGCCTTCATCATCACGTCTTCGATGAACGCAATAGCCGCGATCTGCTCACCGCATCCGGAATGACAGTACTGGCAGTTGAATCGGCTTTCCCGTTCCATATTTTTTTGCTTGCGCGGATGTCTTGATTTGGATGCATTCAAGAGAGGCAGCCAAGAATCCTGAAAAAACGGAATGATTAATCGTGTACGGCGATGCAATCGATGGCCGCAAAGGAGGACGGAGCGGCTGTTAACGATCTTGTTTGCACTGTAATTGATCCGTTCGCCTTCATTGTGACTGCACCCAAGATTGGGAAATTCTTGGCCTCACCAGTGCCCTGGCACGAAACGCTATAGTTTGTGTCTGCAAACGGCGTGGTCCACGTCACCTGGCTAGAACATTCTCCGCCAACGAACGGCTGAGTGGCACATCCCCCAGTGCCGCGTTTAGCCTGGTAGAGAGCTGATCCTTTGTTAAGGGTCAGCCCCAAGACACCGCTCGCGTTTGGCAATAGCCAGGTCTGCGCACCTCCCAGCGTTGATGTGGCTAAACATCCGTGAATGCTTCCTGGGAAAAACTGGATAGGACAGATATTTTTCAGAATCAGCTTTCCCGTATCAAAAACGCCTAATCCATTTGCCGTGCTGTTTGGATTGAAGATGTTGCTGACCGAACCGCCGCCGAATGTCACCCCACAGCACCAAGTTCCACTGGCCGTGTTGTTGTTCAAGGTCGCAAATTGCGGGACCGTCTCAGCAGCAAAGATCTGTTCTCCAATGAAAGAGTAATTTCCCGATCCGTTGATTGTGACAAATTCAGTTCTCGATCGATTGGGAACATTTTCCACCCATTCGTCGTCTGAGAAGGTTACGTCACAAGCTTTACATTCGGCCGATACTACGACCGGATCAATGGGCGTGCTTCCCTCAGTCAGTTCGAAGTGGGATCCAATGAAGCTATAGTGAGCGTTCAGTCCGCCCAGTTGGATGGGACAGCTGTCGAAGCTGACGTTGATGAAGTGCATCTCAAAGTTGGAAATGCTTGCGCACGCGGCGCCGTAGGTTCTATTAAAGAACACGCCCCCTTGGAACGTGATGTTTTCGTTGGACGCTCCAGTGGGAGCGGTGTACAGGTTTGTGCCGTTGTCATGCACGTACATGCCGTTGAACGTGCCGATGTAAACTTTATTTGCGTGGCTATTGATTTCAATTCCCTTGCCAAACCCAGTTATGTCCAAGTTCGAAAAGATTCCACCTTGGATAGTGTCGACGAACAGACCACCTGTGGAATTGCTGGAGCCGCTCCCTTTGAGCGTGCACCCTGACATGCCCCCGCCGTTTGCTCCCGCGCTCCAGGTTACCGCTGTTCCAGTAGTTGGAGTGTACCTTAAGATCGTCGTGCCGGTTGCTGCGCCGGCTGACCCGCCGGGAGCACACTCCAAAGTGATTGGTTTTGATCCGTTGATTACGATTGGAGTTGTGAACGAGTAAGTCCCGGGCAAAATGACAACTTTTGCACCGCCTCCAGCTCCTGCGGCCACCGGAATGGCAGCATTGACTTGAGATCCGATGTCACCGCCGCCCCACGCGGCAGCGCACTCGCCACCCGCGTAATAAATCTCATTGGATCTGCAAGCTACCAGCTTGTGAAATGCTCCGGTCTGCCCTTGCGGACCCAGAGCGGCCGCATTAGCACGATCGTTCTGCGCTCCACAAATAGCAGAAAGCAACAGAACCGCGATCAGGCAGCTCTTGAGTTGTGACATAAGTCCCACGAAATGGGGCTCATTCTCCGAACCTATCTGCTTTGGCATACATTGCATAAAATCAACCCCGCGTTTCTTGAGGTCAGGGCCGCTCAACGCCGTGCCATCTGGACTACCGGGCACTTTCTCGTGTACTTCGCACAACCAGAAACCGTAACCACGAGTCGAATTATGTGCTCCTGCCGTCGCACGTACACGGCTGCGAACTGGCAAATCGTCGCCTTCTTGTCATCAGCGCGGGCTCACTGGCGCGAGAACACGACGCGGGGACCATTCTACTGCAAGATTGCTTTAGTTGCGCCAGCCTCCTAAAAAATCATTGACAATAAGACTCAACATTCTCATACTCATACTCATACTGGAAAGCGTCGTAAACTGATCCTGCGGAGTTCCAAATAATGAATCGATGGCACCTTGTAGTGGTGGTAGGGCTATTTCTCTTGGCGGGGGTACCAGCACATGCCTACGGTGATCCCAGCGGTGGCACGTTGTTCCAAGTGCTGCTGCCGGCGTTGGCAGCGCTCTGGGCCACATGGATGATATTTGCGCACCGCGTTCGCAGTGCCCTCGCGAGCATATATCGGAAGTTGCGCGGGGCAGTATCGCCGGAACCAACCGATTGAAGCGTACCGTTGAAAACATCGGGTGCCAAATTCCTGACCCTACAGCCAACGAGCCAAGGGGTTCAGCGCCCTATCGGCGAATCAGAAATCCTCTTGTTGCGAAGGTGAAGCCGAATTTAGCTTCACGTGCCGAATCGTATCTGTAATCTTCTGGGTACTGCTGGAAGTACTCCTGGACCGCCTCGAAAGGGCCTGGGCCGTGAGATGGGAGTACAGGATGCCCGTTGATATTGGCGTCTTCAACAACCAAGTAGTCTCCAGGCACGAGAAAGGGTCTGAGCGTCTTCATCTCAGCCAAGACGTGGGCCTTTGAGTGGTCGCTGTCCAGAATGACAAACACTGGGCCGGCGTACTCGCTCCGCAACGCGGTGATCCGCTCACCTACTTTAGCCTCTAATGAAGACATGATTAGCACTTCGATGTCGGGATCACGGCGGGTTTGTTCTGACACGGTTTCTGCGTCAATATCCACCGAGAGCAGCTTGAATCGGTTCCCTATCTGGCGCATCACTGCGGCAAAAAATAATGCAGAACCGCCGTACCGTGTACCAAACTCAATAACTAGCGAAGGCTTCAGGGAGTAAAGAATCTCCTGGTAATTCCACATGTCTACCGGAGACTTCAGTGTCTTTACGCCGCTCCAGCTTGTTGTGTCCCATATGAGATTGCGGTAGTACCACAGATGATAGCGGGTGCCTGCTGAGCGGAAGAATCCCAGCCTCGCCTGAATCCTTCTCAAAAGGTTCATGGATTTTCGATTCTATTTCGATTCCCGATTCTCAATTCTCATTTTTCAATGACAGAAACATGTGATCCGCCACCTTCATGTCCTGAGTCCACACTTCCAGCAAGTAAAGACAACGGGTGACGTTCCAGATTCGGAACTCGCTCGGTGGAAGTCTCGCACCAGGTGTGGACAGAAAGGAAGCAAAAACAGCGGAAGTGTCTAGTCTACAGCACTGCAGCACTGGGGATCCAAACTCAAGTATTGGTCCGGCCATTGGTAGTGTTTGCCACTTATGAATTGGCCCCAGCACTCTTCGACGCGCGCCTTCTGCGCAGAAGAGATGGTGAAGCGATTGCGAACATGATCTGAAACTCCGGTTGCGTACTTTTCCATGAGAGGGCCTGCACTGTCGAAGTTACCCAGATCTAGCTCGCCGTACAGCCGTGCCATTTGTCCCACGGGGTCAGCTACCAAATCTTCGTAGCGAACCCGTACCACGCGATCGGCACCCATGATTCTCGTCCCTTCCGAGATCGCTTCTTCGTGTATAACGTAGGCTGCGAGAACGAAATGCTCAATCTCTTCAGATGACAAGGATTCCAAAGCATACAAATTCATGAGAGTTCGCCACAGTTTCAGATTTGACGCGAATACCTCGTAAGGATTTCGTTCGATAATTACATACCGGGCATCGGGGAATATAGATAGTAACAGGGACAGCTTGAACCCATGCGGTGGCGACTTAAATACTATCGTCTTACCCTGCTGGAGGGTTAGCAGGCGCAAGAACGACCGGAGTGCATCTGCCCAGCGTTGCCGCTCTGCAGGTGTGCGCTGACGTAAATCAACAAGGGCTCTAGGATCGCGCATGAGAGACGGAACAACTAGCGACTCATAAGGCGAAGGGGCCCCGAGTGCAAGCAGTGCAAATTCATCCTCCTGCGGCGATGCCCACGAGTACGACATGCTGTCCATCGGCCGGGTCGCCCGTTGCTGCGCCGTGTGCCTCGCAGCCCAGGCTTCGGTGAGCAAGAAATGCGAAGGGTTCATGCACGCGTAGGTGCTCGGAAAACCGAAACGCGCATCACAACATAAGAGTTCGTGCAGTAGCGTGGTACCCGAGCGCCAAAAGCCAAGCACAAAAATGGGATGTCTCGGAGAAACCACTTTTAATTCGTCTGCTCGGCTTGCATCTTGCAATCGAAACAACAAAGAGTGACCGGCGCTCGCCAGCCAATATGCGAGGTTGGTGCGAAATTTCAATTGGCTCCTGGTAGGATCAATTCTGCACGCCAGCCTGCGCCAAGCGGTCAGACTTAAGCGGAGCCTTCGCGTCATTTCATCGGGCTCTGGATGTTCGCAACATCATCACGGCTGGAAATAGCTCGTGCATTGGCGTCTTCCAGCTTCTTTTCCAACAAATCCCTCATGCGCGCCGCTACCCTCGGATCGGACTCGACAAGATTCTGTTCCTCACGTGGGTCAGTCTTGTATCTGTATAGCGAGCTTTCATGGGATCCTAACTGAGCGATGTACTCGAAATCACTGTCGATCACTGCGACCGTCCCCTCCGTGATCGGCGTAAATGTGCTATCCGGGTCCAAATTCATACTCACGAGCAATCTTGGCGGAGCCTGGCCGCCCTCCAACGCCAGCTTGAGCGAAGTTCCTTCAACCCACCTTGGAACCTCTCCGCCAACTAGCTCTAGAATCGTAGGCAGCAAATCCACCTGCTCGGCAGCTTGGGCAATTCGTAACCCTTGTTTTTGACCCGGAAGGTGGATGAGCAGCGGGATTCGGATCAGACCGCTGTATAGGTACGGGCCTGCATGGGAAAACCAATCGTGCTCGAAGGATTCGCCATGATCCGCCGAGACGATGACAATAGAACGGTCAAGGCGGCCGGTTTGTCTAAGCCAGTCAAGGAAATCCCCGACAACGTGGTCTGCGTAGGCGATGTTCTCATCATAGCGGGCGTGCAATTCTTCCGCCGACACGCCGCGCGGCGGCGAGTCGTTACGAAAGCCGAAAAAATCATACGCGTGCGTCAGCTTGCTGGAAGTTAAGAAGCGTCCCCGATATGGCAGTGGGGGAAGATACGGATCGTGCGGCGGGAGTATATGCGCCCACACGAAACGAGGCTGTGAAATATCCTGCCGTGCCACAAGAGTGCGCACCCGGTCGAACACCGGCTCGGCGGGACTGGGATAGCGGTCGCTCCAAAGCATGGCGCTTATGCAGAATCGTACAACGCCCAGGGACTTTAGCATAGTGTACGACAACGTGTGAAGAGTGTTGAGCCCCAGCAAATCCGTGTAACGACTCCACAAAGCATTCCCGTTCTCTGGCAAAGGAAACTCTACCGCATCGTAACTGTCTAGTGTTCTATGTTGTATAGGGCTCGCGAATGGGTTCGATGCGATCGACGCAGTGTAATATCCGCGTTGACGCAACAAGGCGGCTAAGGTTTCCTGTTGCGCCTGACCACGCAAGAAACCTCCCAACTGAAACACGCGGTGCGTCCAGGGTAACTTTCCGGTTTCGATCGAAGTTGTCGCTGGCGTTGTGAAGTTTGAGTTCGCGAAGAAAAAATTGAAAGTATAGGCTTGCTGCGCAAATCTCTCTAGGTTTGGAGTAGTGGGGCGTTGGTAGCCGTATACCGACATATCCTGCGCCCTCAGGGCATCGATCGTAATGAGGTAAACATCAGGGGAGTTCGAAGCCACCACTGCTCTGCCCGGATGCGTAAAATCGTGAAAAACACGAACCCCGCGTGCGATAAGCGCGACTGCCACTCCGGTGATAAGAACGATGTGCACAACAGCAAGTGGGGCCAACCGGGTACGGCAAAATCTCTGAAGTACCGACAGCTGAGGTATGCATATACCGGCCACGCAGAACGCAACCAAAATTGGCGACATCCACAGCCAGCCGAACAGCCCCGGGTGCCAGTGCGGAGAGATCCGTAGACGAGTGGAGTTGAAAAGCTCGAGAGCAAAATAAATCAATGGAATGGTCAGACCAAAGCGCCAGAAGACAGATTCACGATGGCGCGCTTTCCAACCAAACACTTGAGTAGTCTTCATGAACACCATGAGACAGAGCCACCACCCCAACGCCACACCAAACAAGGGGATAAAAGCTGCGCCCACATCCCAGAGAATTTCGCGGACGGTCATGAATCGCAACATGCCGTCAAGCGACATCAGGACCTCCAATTCCAGACCGGAGCACATCAGTGCTGCTATGCCCAGCAGCACAATCAATGCGCTCCCGTTCCGCTTGTCTTGGTGATGTCGAGACTCTAGTTCTTCTAGTTTCTCGGCTTGAGCAATCGGTGGTTCGGCGATGTTCATTCTCTCCCTTGTCCCTTGTCCTTTGTCCCTTAAATCTTCACGCGGTCAGGCAGATGAATCTTTCTGGCTGAAGCGCAATTCGAAACAGTAGAAATCGGAATGATGGTGGGCCCTTTCTGGGGCCTCGATTTAGCGAAAAGACAGATACGAAAGCGTTTCAATCGAGAGGTTACGGAAATCCGGAACTACAAACTCGGCGCCGCATTGACGCAGCAATTCGGCTCGTCCGTTCGTGCTTACCCCAATACAGCGCATCCCGGCCGACTTGGCTGCCTGGACACCGCAAGGGGCATCTTCTAGGGCAAGCAGTTTTTCCGGAGGAAGGTTCATGCGCCGCGCAGCAAGCCTGTAAACTTCAGGATCCGGCTTGCCAGCCTCGACGTCATCTCCAGTAACCACCGCAGTGAACTTCTGGTCCAACTCCAGCCGACGTAGGGTGCCCCACGTTCGCGCTGAGCTTGCTGAGGTTGCGATCCCAGCCTCTAATCCTGCCGTCTCCAAGGCTTCCAAAAACTCGCGAACCCCAGGAATCAGCTTCACATCTTGGAAGTTTTCTTCGAAGAACAAGTCTTTTTGATGCCCGTACTCGGCGATCTTGGATTCAGGAAGATCGCCGAGAAAGTGCCGCAATATGTCTTCGCGTCGCCTTCCTGCCAAGATGAAGCCAAGCCCCTCCTCACTCACGCTCTTTCCGACCGTAGCGAGGAACTTACTCCAGGCGATCCGATGTACCGGATGGCTGTCGATAAGAACACCGTCCATGTCAAAAACTATTCCTTCGATCATTCACCTTTCCTTATGACCATTCAGGCCAGGCCAAGTGCTCTGTGCTATTTCATAGTTTTCCATTGTACCGATGTCTAGCAAATAGGTTGATATGGGATACGCCACCATCTTGCCGACCAACCGTGGAAGAACATCAAAGCCCAGATCGGCGGGTTGTTTGAGCGGAATGGCGTCGAGCAGTGTCTGAGTTCCAAGCAAGAGCCCCGAAAAGGCAAGATTACCGCGCGGGCGGTCTGGCTTCTCCACGAAATCGACCACCGTGCCATCTTCAATAGTGTCAAGAATCCCACAACGACTGGGGTCGGGAACGTGGTAAGCGCCGATGGTCGCTGCCGGTCTCCTCGCTTGATGCATTCGCAGCATCGCAGAAAAATCAACTCGGTTCAGCACATCCGCGTAGAATACCCAAAAACAATCCTCCGGGCCGATCCACTCACGGTTTTTCAGCAAAGTTCCAGCACTGCCCAAGAGCTCTTTTTCTTCGACCACCTGCACCTTGCGGCCGTGCGGATGTTTCAGCAAGAACTCGTGCACCGCTGGCGCATGCGCATGAATGTTAATCAGTACCTCGTCAATGCCGAAGTGGCTACAGGTCTCCAGCCAGATCTGCAACATTGGCACGCCGCGAATAGGAAGTAAGCACTTGGGAATCTTATTGGTTAAAGGCCGCAATCGCATCCCGTGACCGGCAGCCAACAAAAAAGCCTTCAACTTGAGTTCCTCACCCCAGAGCGATACAACTGCCACCTCCTCCCATCATCGCGCACGCGCAACGGCAGGGACAAACGTCCAACGCGAACCACCCCGCTCGTCGCTGTCGATGAAGGGATCGTTAACAATGACCTGAGCGCCCTGCATGTCAAAAGAAAAAGCCATTTCATGCACGCCTTCTTCGCGTAAGGCTGCCCTTACTGCCTCACGATGAGGCCTCTCGCAGTAGAGCAACAGAAATCCCCCGCCTCCTGCACCCGTGATTTTGCCTCCCGCGGCTCCGTGTTCTCGGGCGCATGCGTAGAGTTGATCGATCCTGGGCGTAGAAATCTTGTTGGATACGCGCCTCTTCGCTTCCCACGCCGCGTGCAGGAGTTCGCCAAAGACTTGAAGTTGGGCGCGGTGCAAAGCTTCGCGCATGCGAATTCCTAACGCCTTCACGTCGTGCAGAGCATCCAACGTGGAACTGGTCTGGGCCCGTGTCGAGTCTTCCTGTTCCTGCAAAATAGTCCAGGAGTGGTGTGCGGCGCCAGCAAAAAACAACATCAGGTTAGACTGGAACTCCTGTAGAACGTCGGCGTCCAAATCCATTCCTTCTACCTGAGTGCTGCCGTCTCGGTTAAAAGATAAGAAATTCAGTCCGCCAAAGGCTGCGGCGTACTCGTCCTGCTTGCCGACGTGCTTCCCTAGAACATTCCTTGCAATATGGAACGCGCGCTCGGCGAGTTCATACTTTGAGAGAGGGGTGTGCAAATAGTTGGTCAGCGTCTGAAGGATGTTCACGCAGACGCTCGCAGAAGACCCTAAACCTGTCCCGGGCGGAATCTCCGAGGCCAAAAACAAATCCACGGACACCTTCGAACCCAGTTCCTTGAGTACTGCCAGAGGAATCTCCAATTCGCTGTTCTGAGCCGGCATATTGGCGATATCCTGCCAATTTTGAAATACTCTGAGGTCGGAAGAAATGACCTGAACCCTTCCGTCGCTTCGAGTGCCAAGGATGGTGTAGAAGTATTTGTTGATGGCGGCGCTCAAAACGACGCCGCCAAATTGCTCGTAGTAAGAAGGTAGATCAGTTCCTCCGCCTCCAAAGCTAATCCGCACTGGACTGCGAACTATGAGCATTCGGCAAAGTCCTTTCCACCATAAAATCTGTAGCGCCTAAACTGATCTCCCCCTCTTTTCGCGAACCCAACTTGTTCGGGCGCAATAGCCTCCCCATTAAAGTCGATCCCGTCTGCAAAATCAACGAGATGTCGAAAAATAGTGACGAATGCATCATGTATTGCAAGTCAAAACGAGCCTTCTCCTCAGACGAATGCTCCTCTCGCAACCCGCAAACTTGAGCTAATCCAGACATTCCAGGTTTAACATTCAGTCGCTGACACTGCCACTCGGAATAATGCTTGACCCGCTCGGGAGATTCGGGTCGTGGGCCGACCAGACTCATGTTCCCACACAAAACATTCCAGAATTGCGGCATTTCCGTAATGCTAAGCTGTTGCAGGACGATTTCGAAACGGGACAATTCCTGGCAATTGCGATCCGAATTCAAACGGTACATCCAGAAGTGCTTGCCAAACTGCCCGCAACGAACCTCCCGAGCGAAGGGCCCGCCTTTCTTGCTAACCAACCCAATCGCACCGAGCGCCACAAAGGGAACCGAGATCAGCAACAGAACAAAACCTAAGACCACGTCGAGGCTGCGCTTGACCCAGCTGTTTGCGAATCTCGCCCTCGCTTCGCGTAACTGCAGGATGGGCAACCCCCCAAGGTCGAGCAGTTGTGGTTTGGACAGATAAAGTTCGTAAGGATGGGGCACAACGCTCACACCGATGCCTTCGCGCCGACAACGAGCCGCGAGATTCATTACTTCCGGACTTCCAGGCTTGGACAGGGTAATGATGACCTCATCTATTCGCTGCTCGCGAATCAGGTCGATCACGCCCAGCGTCCGTATCACTCTAGCTTGGCTCGCCGTACCAGGCAGTCGGGTGTCAAACGAAGTGTCAGAGGAACAGAGAAACCCAACGACTTGGCAGAGCATCTCAGGATGGCCCTCGATCTTCGCAGCCATCTCGCGGGCCACTGGTCCATTTCCAACAATCAGGACGCGCCGCACAGCATTTGCCAAGTATCTTGAACCCAAGATCGCGTGTGCGGCACACCGGATCGACAAGAAACCAACAAAGAGCAGGAAACCGAAATACGACAGGGTTAATCGCGAAAGAAATATTCGGAGTAGATAGGCCCCTGCCATCAAAACGGCCATCAGCAGGCACAACGCAAGAAACAGCTGAGAAAGTGTGGCGGGTAAATCCCAACCACGGCGAAACCCGTCCAACTTCATCCAGGAAAAAATGAGCGCCCAAATCGCGACCGCGACCAGCAGAGGCGGAACAAACGTAAAGAAGGTACCGTCGGTCGGACCATGCCAGGTAAAGCCGTATCGCATCACGTACGCCAATGGGAGAGCGATAAACGCCCACGTGATATCGCCGGCCAGAATCCAGTGTTGAAGTCTTTGTTTCTTCAAGTATCCATCTCGCTCTTAACGCTTCTTGCCAGCGGAAACACAGCCTGGAAGATCAAAACGCCTCGGCAATGCCGACGTTTCCGCTCTTCCGAGGAGCAGTGTCCGAAACACGACGGACCAATCGCCGGATTGCAATATTCTCCCAAAATTTGCAGGCGAAATGCAGGAGTTTAGCATACCCGAGCTCTTAGCTCTGGAAAGGGATGGCCTAAGCAGATACCCCTCGAGCCTGGGGTTCGCTCGTACCGAGCACACATTGCCGAAAAGCAAGAAAGACGGCGTGCATTATGCAAAGGTGTGAATCCTCAATGTGTTGCATGTTCTGTGAGGGTACGGTGATGCACACGTCACAAAGAGCCTTCATCTTCCCGCCACTAAAGCCCGTGAGACCGAGCGAAGAAGCGCCTGCATCTCGCGCAACGCTCAACCCATGGAGCACATTCGGCGAATTCCCGCTTCCGCTGATGGCGAAGGCAATGTCCCCCTCCTGAATGAATGGGAGGAGTTGGGCAGCGAAGATGTTTTCGTAGCTTGTGTCATTTGCCCAGGCTGTAATGAGGGCGACATTGTCAGTCAAAGACACAACGCGAAATGGCTTCTTGCCCGGACCGGTCGTGCCCTTGCCCAGATCGCAAGCAGCATGTGAAGCAAGAGCGGCGCTTCCACCATTGCCGAACAGGTAAACCGTACTGTCCTGTCGATAAGCTTGGAACAATCGGTCGACAACTTCGTCGATCACGGACACGGGGAGCTGTTCCAAAACATCTATGACCCCACGAAGGTATTTATCGGTGGTCACCGGTTCCTTTTCCTGGGTGACTCCGAGCAGGCGTCTAGTTTTTACGATCCCATTTCCCAATGCGCAATATCTCCCTAATCTACCCGTATGCGCGAGTGTCCCGTTAACTACTTGCCGGAGCCGCGCAACACTTCCCGGACCGTCTTGAGTAAAATCTGGACGTCCAGCCAAAGAGACCAAGTCCGTATGTATTCCAAATCAAGACGAACCCAATCATCATAATCATTAATTCGATTTCTGCCGTTAACTTGCCAGAGACATGTAAGACCGGGGCGCACCGACATCTTCTGTCTCTGATAGGGGGTAAAAAGTTCGTATTCATTGACCAGGGGCGGACGAGGACCCACCAAAGCCATGTCGCCCTTCAAAACACTGTAGAGTTGCGGAAGTTCGTCTAGACTGTATCTACGGATCCACCTTCCCAGTGGGGTAATTCTTGGATCCCCGGTTATCTTAAATGCGGGCCCACGCATTTCATTAAGATGTGCCAGTTGAGCCTTAATTTGGTCAGCATTGGCGTACATGGAACGGAACTTGTAACTCATGAAGGGATGCCCCCCTTCACCCGCCACATACCATCGGTAGAAGATCGGTCCGTCAGACGATAGCTTGACCAGAATGGCTATCAACAGCAGAACCGGCGACAGAAGCATGAGGAACAGGATCGACCCAACTACGTCCATACCCCTCTTCAGTCTCGGCTGAGAAAGGCTACTCCAATTCCGCGAAAAAATGAGGGTTTCGCAATCGTCGCTGGATTCAACGTTAAGTGGAAGCAGGTTCGTAGAATTCATAATTCTAAGCCATCGCGATCTGTCCAGCGTCGGCCACTGTGGCTACTGCGGAAATCGGTACCAAATCGCGGGTGGACAAGATCACATTCTTGAGACCTGTGCGCCGACATCTGCAAACAAATCGCTATCAACTAAAGTCTTATCTCGGGCCTTTGATCTCCTCATTGCGCGTTCACAGAACTCCAGAAACTCCCGTCGAAAACGCTCACGCGAAAATCTCTCTGCGCTTCTCCGGCACGTGCCTGCGTCGAAGAGACTTCTTTCTGCCTCGAAAAGGTGAACGGCATTTATGATGGCCTCGGCGGTCTGTTCCTTGAAGAATATCCCAGTCGGCTCTTTCGCGGAAAGATCATGGACAGACTCCAGCACTCCGCCCTTTCCAAAAGCAATCACTGGCGTGCCGCAAGCTAGGGCCTCGACAACGCAGATGCCAAAATCCTCCTCCGCGGCAAATACGAAACCCTGCGCACGTCGCATGTAGTCGTGTACGACGTCCGAACTTTGAAAGCCCAACAACGAGACGTTTGTCGACGCCGTGGCTTTCAAGCCTTTCAGCTGTGCACCGTCCCCAATCACAACCAATTTCTTGTCGGGCATCCTGCCGAACGCTTCCACAATCAAATTCACTTTCTTGTAGGGAACAAATCGAGAAACGGTTAGGTAGAAATCTTCTTTGTCCTCTTTCACCGAGAGCGAGTTAATGTCTACAGGAGGATAAATTACCGTGGCTTCCCGGCGATAGGTCTTCCAGATTCGCCGCGCGATGTAATGAGAATTCGCAATGAATTCATCTACACCATTGGCAGTTCGAAGGTCCCACATTCGAGCCTTGTGCAGGAGCCACCTTGTGAGCCAACTGATCGGCCCTTTATCCAGCCCAGCCTCTCGCAGGTACTGGTGCTGTAAGTCCCACGCGTATCGAATGGGAGAGTGGCAGTAGCAGATATGCAGTTGATCCGGCCCCGTAATCACGCCTTTGGCGACCGAGTGGCTGCTAGAAATGACCAATTCGTATGACGATAGATCAAATTGCTCTACCGCCAATGGCATGAGAGGAAAGTATTTACGGAAGGCATGGCGCGCGAAGGGGAGATGTTGAAAAAACGAAGTCTGTGCTGGCTTATCCAGGATGAATCCACGTTGATTGGCCGGCAGAAAATCCACCAGACTGAACAAATCCGCCTCGGGGAAGCAGGCAAGGATCTGCTCAAGCACACGGTCGGCACCTCCGTAGGTCACCAGCCAGTCATGAACAATAGCAATTCTCAACAGCCCGTCCTCGGTCTCAGGAAAACCTTGCTTCACTCATTGTGGCGAGAAATGTCCAAAATCGGTAAACCGACCCGATGAGCGTCCTTAGGACTTTCTAAGAATGTAACGGTTGTACTCGGTCGAGGGTCCCAAGTTCTCTACAATGTCAAGACCGTAATGGGCAAAACCCGATTCTAGCTCGCCGGCGGTGCGCCGTATGCGCCGGATACCTCGCCGCATGAACCGTGGCAGTAAGAAATCTGGCAGCGAGTTCTTCGCGCGATAAACCAAGTTGCGTGGCCTGGTGTCGAATTGTAGGTGAGCGACTCCACCAGGAGAAAGCCACACTTTGATGAGCTCAAAATAACCCTCGATAGCCGAAAAATCGGCGATGTGTTGGAAGACGATCAGAGAATAGACGAAGTCCACGCTTCCTTCTGTCAGACCAACATTCTCTTGGGCACGCTTGTAATCCGCGAGGGTAAAGAATTTCGCGTTTGGAATATTCTTTTGCGCTGCCAGTGTTGTTCCTTGGCGTACCATTTCCGGAGAAATGTCCAGGCCCAATACTCGTTCAAAGTGTTTAGCCAATGGAAAAATGAGACGCCCCACGCCGCATCCAATTTCGAGCGCGGTACCGAGAGGGACCGCATGCTTACGGACGACCGGAAGAAGTTCTTCCGAAACCGCAGTTTCACCGCTCTGCCAGAATGCGGAGCGATCGCCGCGGGGTAGATCGGTCATAATGTATGTGTAGGCGTCGATCCGGGCAAACTCGTCCCACCGGCATTGAGCTGTCATCCCTTTACTCCTTTACTTTGCTCAACCACATACGATGAGTCCGCCTGCCGCACACAAGGGTCTGATTTCATAATCGCAACACACTCATACAAAATTCAAGCTACGGGCTGAACATTACGTTCGTTCATTCCTCGACCGTTCTTGGCATGCAACGACGAACAAAACGTCCACTCGCGGACGAAGGCTCAACCCAACTCGGGCCGGTATTGGGCTATTCGTCTGTCTCCGGTCAAACAGACCCTGAATCCGCTGATGACTCTACTTCCCGATTTTTGAGCGAAACTCGCTCACGGTTGAATTTCTTGTCTAATACATTCCTGTAGAGTGTCAAGTGTGCCTCAGCAATACTGTCCCAACTGAACTGACGTGCGTAGGCGCAGGCTCGAAGGGCTAACTTTGTTCTCTGCTCTGCGTCCCCGATGAGGGAACGCACAGCAACCAAGGCTTCCTCGGGATTTGCGCAAAAACTGACAAGGCCTTCCAAAGTGGAAGGCGTGTGTTGCCCACGTGTTGTGATTACCGCTACTCCGTTCAACAGTGCGGCCTTAAAACTGGCTCGCCTTTCAGAGACACCGTCGGGGTACGGAAGATAGGCGATCGAAGACGATGCCAATCGCTTTGCAACTTGGTTTTCGCTGAGTTCGTTCTCCCAAATTATCGGGAGGGTCGAGGTTTTCGACTTCAACTCCTCAAAGTATGCGGCATGTTCACGGGGGCAGGAACCAATGATGCGTATCCGAAATGAAAGTCCAGACGCCTTCACGAGCTCTCCCAGTGCAATGACGCTTTCCAGCCCCTTATGCGGCATGATCAACCCGAAATATAAAATCTCATCGAGGCTACGCTTGCTCGGTCCCTCAAACGCGCTAATGTTGCTCGTGATGGGGATTACACAACTAGATTTGGAAACCCAAGGAACCCACTTTACTGCGAATTGACGTTCGTACTCGCTAGTGAACACGAGTCGCTTGGGGCGAATGCAGAACGGCAGAAGGGAAAGCTTTCTAAGAATGTGCGCCCCGCTCGCCTCGTGAATTGTAACTACACATCTCTGAACCAGAGCCAGCACCTGGGGAATCGGCGCCCATCCAAACCCAAACGTCGGATACTGAATATGCACAACATCAAACCTTGCCCTGTCGACTCCCTTATACCGCTTCGTGGAGCCAAACAGGTTCCAGTTGCCTGAAGAAATGACATGGGCTTCTATGCCTCGTTGGTTGAGAGCACGTGCCAGACAGACCGTGTAGTCGCCAACCCCGCACGCCCCCGGAGGGCAAGGTCCACAAAGTAGTGCCGCCTTCATGTAGCCATTGCCTCCTTTCCGTGAAGATCCAGCGGCGGGTGCTTAAGGCTGAGCGCTGAACCCAGTAGCGGGACCGACATCGCGAGTCCAAGCAGGAACCAGAGATGTTCAAAAACGAAATCAAATCCCGTTGTTAAATTAGTGAAAACCATAATCAGACAGGCGGCCAGCAGGCAGGTGGACCACAACCGACACTCAGGATTACCTACCGCTGCAATCTCCGAGCCTCGCCAAAGCCGTCTGAGCAGAGAGATCAAAAAGAGTGAAAAGACCGAGAACCCTAAAATCCCGGTGTTGGACAAGAGCTTGAAAATCAAATCGTGCGATGTCACACTTCCCCAACCCAGTCCGAGAATCGGATACTGGAGAAAATACTGAGCCGCGAGGGCGATCGAGTAGGCCCGCCCAATTCCAGAGTAGCTTTCCCCTTTCCCTAAGATCAGGGAAGTAACTATGTCACGAACTGGAGAAATAAGTGCAATCGCAAGCCCTAACAGACCGGTAAGCACAAGGAGAGTAATGATGTGCTTGCGGCGGAGAATTCTCAAGTATGCCAATGAGCGCAGATAAACAAGAGACACAACTGCCAGCCCCAGATACGCAATCGTGGATGTCGAAACTACCAGGGCCCCAAGAATTATCGCTAGGGCGAAGCGGTCCCACGCTTTGGAAATAAGCGGCTCTTTTCTAATTACCGCGAACAGCGCAAAGACAAGAGCAATTAACATACAGGCCGCAAAGATCGAGGGTTCGGTGGCTACCGAGGAAACCCGGCCAATTCCGACATCTTCGAGCTCCTCGAGATAGCCGAGCGCGCTCCCCGTGGCGCTGCTGTTAAATATGTAGGCTGGATAGGTAAGGTTCAGCAACGAGCAGAAAAACTGCAGGAAACCCCACATGCTGACGAAGATGGCAGAGATCAGAAAGATGCGAATGCTACGGATAAACTCTCGCATTTCGGAGTTCCTAAACGCCACAAGAATAGCGAGCAAAACACCGTAGACGAGGTAACCTGTTTGAGTTATGTTTCGCATTCTGAACACCAATGGCTCTGCATTTGACAGGCCGTTAGCGAACTCTGCGTCGTCTATGTATACGCGTCCATTGATCCAGATCGGCATAATCAGCGACAGCACCGCAACCAGTAGAAACCATCGCAGTTGACTAGCCGGAACCTGAAGGCTTTGTCTAATCGAGGAATCCTTGGCACTGAAAAACCTCGGGAACTCCCTTGCCATCCAGAGAGCTCCAAAAAAAATGGTTGCTTGCACTCCGGATGCCCCGTCACCCGACCCAATGTTGACCACCGCAGTGGCGGAGAATGGCAAGAAAAATATCATCCACGAGTACAATCGGGCCGGGGCGAAGAAAAAAAAAGCGATGCCGACAGGTATTAATATCCAGCCGATGGGCGTTACTTGCAAGATTCGCTCCGCGAGAAAAACCATCTAGTGCCGGCGGGAAGTGCCAAACTATTCCCTTACCGCGACCATGAAGAATCGTCCCTTGGGTAACGTCGTCATTGGGCGAAATTGATCCCGGTACCCTTCGTCGGTTTGACAATAGAGCGTGTATCCGTGATCTCGAAAGACTTGGACAACTTCCGCCGAGGATCCACCGAAGGACTCCAAACCGCATCCCGAGTGTACTTCAATATACCAGTCCGCATTTGAATGTAAGGCCTCTTTTGCTCCCTCTAGGGCTCGCCATTCATAGCCCTCAATATCGAGCATGATGACGTCCGGGTTGCCGTATTCGAAAGCTAATCCATCGATTGACTTGGATCCTACCGATTCGCCAGAGGCGCTGATCGAACCGTTTATTCCTCCGGTAAACGACATCGTGACTCCGTCGGTTTCAGCCACGGCCGCACGGATGATTGAAAGATTCTGGGCTTTGTTGAGACTCTTGTTCTCGTTGGCAACATCGAAATTGTGCTGTCCTGCCTCGATCGCTATTACCCGCCCACTGTCACCCACGATTCTAGCCAAGAGCAGCGCGATTATTCCATGATGCGCCCCTAAGTCGAAAACCAACGCTCCCCTCTTAAGCCGTCGTTGCTTTAAGAACGTTATTTCGGGAAGTTCATCAAAATCGCGGTCGTACCATCGTGCCGAAATCTTGTCCGCAATCCTTACGCGCAACCCAATTCCGCCATAAATATGCTCTACGATCTTCGGCTCAAAAGTGCGTATAGCAATCTGATCCCGAACAGACCTGAGGCTCCGTACCATGGGGCTGGGAAGACCGCGCAATAGTGCTTTGAACATAACTTCCGACCTCGATTTTACGGTTCCACTCCATCAGACTAGGCCGACGAAGTAGTCTCTCGACAGTTTGGGTGAGAGAAAAAAAGGGAAAAGCCCTCTGAGAAGGCTTTTTCTGCCAACCAAAACGTGCTCAGCTTTCGTCTCATGAGAACGAACTTAGCAACCAAGTGGAACTGAAGGGCAGGAAGGTAAAACAAACGTTGCCAGATGGGAAAATTCTTTAGAACGTAATACACATGATTCCGAACGCAATATCGGACAGTGAAGTCTGAATCACGTCCGGTGAGGCTGCTAACCCTGTGCAGCAAACGCCCCGAAGAGATATAGAGCAACTTGATCCCCGCCTGGTGGGCACGATAACAGAAATCTGTGTCTTCAAAATAAGCGAAGTAGCTTGCATCCAGGAACCCAACGACGTCAAAGACCTCTTTTCTGATCAGCATACAGGTGGTGGGACTGTAGTCCACGAAACGGGCCCGATCGAATTGCCCATCGTCGTTTCGGTCCAAACCGAAATGTCTCGCAGACCCCCGCAGCCAACTAAAATATCCTCCAGCGCTCCATATTTTTTCTGGCTCGTCGAAGTATAGAATCTTCGGCACGACCATATCGCAGTCGTGCTGCTCCAACCCAAGCAGAAGTTGGTATAAGAGATCGTCATCGAACGCCGTGTCGTTATTGATCAGAACAACGGAAGAACACCCATCCTTAAGCGCGGCACGTATTCCAATATTGTTCCCCTCAGCGGCCCCGACATTGGTCGAGTTGCGCACAATCACAATTCTTGGGTCATTGTATTCACCTAGCGCTTGTAAGGTTGCGTCCGTCGAAGCATTATCGATGACGTATAGGATGAAACCTATATACGTTTGCTTAAGAAGCGAGTTCATGAAGGTACGAATCACGAAGCCGCTATTAAACGTGACGGTGACAATTCCGACGAGGGCTTCTTCATCTACAGAAGAAGAAGACCGCTGCCGCAACTGGTTGAGAGAGGTATTGATTTGCACGGGAACTTTGTACAATTTCAAAATCGAGCGTTCTAGATAACGCGGGGTGATCCTTTCGGTGAGTAAGCAACGGATAGCACAAATCGCAGTTGAACTCGCCGAACTCTCAAACGCCAGCGCTTCGCCGGAACTGCGGTGCGTTCACGATCTAAAGATCCAATCGCTTGCCCATTCTGCCGCGGAGAGCATCGGCAAAACCGAGCATAATGCTTTTCAACTTCGCCAACCGATCTTGCTCTACAAGCACAATCTTAATGGTTTCTGAAATGGCGCTTCTCGTCTCTTTAGGCGACCACGACCAGTCTCTCAAGAATTGCCAAAGAACCCATAATCGGTTTCGCGTAATGTAGTATCGCCGTGCTGCGTTATGGTTGGTGCTACCGAACCATCGCCCAAGAATTCGGTGCCGGGTGATGCGTCCCAACGAATGATGAAGAACTGCTCGTGGTGATTGCACGATGCTATATCCGGCTCTACGGCTGCGCAAGCAAAACTCAATGTCCACATAATCCATGAAAAGTGGTTCATTGAAAGTTCCGATCCGATCAAAGAGCTTCACGGGGATCAGGCTGCCGGATGTCATCGCGGATAAAACCTCACCCGTCTTGGAACGCTGGATTGGAAAAACTATTCCGGTGTTCGTGTCTAGATAAACAGGGCACACGATGCCGACCTGGGAAGGACTTGGAGCGTTTTCGAAGGCCGTCAGCATTAAATCAATGAATCCAGGTTCGACGCTACTGTCCTGATCGAACAGAACAACCCAAGAACAGCCCATGGCTTTCCCTTCGCGGACTCCGACGTTGAGTGCGACCGCGATACCAAGGTTGGAACCGTTTTCAATCAATTCGAAGCCGCATTGGGACCGCCCGCTCCGCAGCATTGCCAAGTGCTGTTCTGACGACCCGTTATCGACAACAACAACGGAACGGACCTGAGATCGAAGAGTCGCGATGTTTTTCAATACAGCCAGAGAGGGATTATAAGAAACAATTACCGCACAAACTGAATGACCTGCATTTACCTCCGGTCCACTCGACTGTCGCAATCCACCGTTTGATTCAGCCGAGGGGTTTCTCGTATGTATCAGTACAGGGCTTTCGCCTCGCTCCGGCAATGTCAAGCACTCTGATGTCCGCTCGAACGGCGAATTCGCGATAGGATCTGCTGCCAGCTTCGCCTAACAAAAGCGGCTCTCTCGCGAAGTGACGGTAAGATTTCGCGATCCAAAAGCGCCTTGTAAGGCTCGTCGGGGTTCATACCAGACCAATGCTCGACCCAAAGGATCCAAGATGCTGTAACTATGAAGCCTAGGAGAGCGCCGCCGAGAGCAAACAACGTACGTGGCGGCCAATCCTTTCTTTCCGGAAGTCGGGCCGCATCGAGAACTTTGACGCTTGGCGTATCCTTTGCTTCCTGCACTTTCGCCATCTCATAGGACTCAGTAAGAAGCGCGAAGACGGCTTCGTCCACCTTCGCTTGCCTGTATAGCTCGGCATATTCCCGCCCTAATACCGGCAATTGGCGTATGGACGGATAAAGAGAGTTGGGATCCAGGGTAGTCGACCCCGTATAACTTTTGCCGCCAAAGACATTGAGTTGCTGCTCCAGTTCAGATATGTGGGCTTGGAGGGACCGCACACGCACGTTTTGGCCGGTGTAAATCTGTTGTAATCCACTCAATTCTGACTTGGCGGCGATGACCTGTCCTTCCAGCAATGCGGCCGAGTCCAGCATCGCCTTGCCTTGGTCTTGTGGATCGAGCGTTGCATTTCGGGAAGAAAACTCGCTCAACTTCTTTGTGGCATCCTGCAGTTCGATGTTAATGGCGGCAAGGCGTTTTTCCAGAAACTCCCGCTCGCGAGATGCGGCGGAAGTATTGACGTGGGAGAGCAATCCGTTCAATTCATCTACATAGGCTTGCGCCATGGCAGTAACTCGCACACGGTCACGATCGTTGACAGTAATGGTAA
>Ga0207003_1030_pt2 | contig 32337 bp, 33 predicted proteins | sample Alteio_BWMinCont_89_FD_153474 | JGI IMG/M metagenome (GOLD analysis project Ga0207003, IMG submission 153474) | Enriched cells from forest soil in Barre Woods Harvard Forest LTER site, Petersham, Massachusetts, United States -... | ecosystem: Environmental > Terrestrial > Soil > Temperate forest >...
GGAGATGCTCCATTGATCACTCCCCAAACCATTCAAACGCTGCGCGACTACAACGGCGTGATCAGCTTCGAAGTACGCATTCGCCGGCGCAAGAAGTAGGAGCTGCTAGTCTTCCTTCTGACGGTCGGCGCGCTTGGTCTTGATCCATCCTTCCTTGACGATCTGGCGCGCCCGGCCGATGGCGAGAGAATCTGGTGGAACGTCGTCGGTGATGCAGGAGCCAGCACCGACATAAGCACCCTGCCCGATCTTCACCGGCGCAACCAAAGTTGAGTCACTGCCGATGAAGGCGCCATCTTCAATCACCGTGGTATGTTTGCGCTCGCCATCGTAGTTGCAAGTGATAGTGCCGGCTCCGACGTTCACGCCCGCGCCGATCTCTGCGTTTCCAAGATAGCTCAGGTGGTTGGCCTTGGAACCTTTCCCCAGACGGGTTTTCTTGGTCTCGACGAAATTTCCCACATGCGCGCCTTCGCCGATTTCGCTCCCGGGACGAAGTCGGGAATAAGGTCCGAGTTCCGCACCTTTCATCACCGTGGCCTCGTCGAGGATGCAGCCCGGGCGGATCAGCACACCATCTCCGATCGCAGAGTTGTTGATAACGGTGTAGGAGCGGATACGACAATCACTGCCAATACGCGTCTTGCCCAGAATCTGCACGAACGGCTCGACGACGGTGTCCGCGCCAATCTCGGCGTCGCCATCGATCACGCAGGTTTGGGGATAAAAAATCGTGACCCCATCGGTCATCAACTGCCGGCACTTGGCCATCCGCATTCGCCAATCGATCTCCACCAATTCCGCGCGGGTGTTACTGCCGAGGATCTCATTCGCATCGCTCGCTGCCAGAGCCATCACGCGCTTTCTCGCTTTGACCAAGACGGCCGCCATGTCGGTGAGGTAAAACTCGCCGTGCGGATTGTCGTTGTTCAGTTCGTCAATGTATTCGAAAAGTAACTTCGCATCGAAGGCGTAAAAGCCTGAGTTGATCTCGCGAATCCTACGTTGCGATGGAGTGGCGGATTTCTCCTCGACGATGGCTTTCACGTCCGGGCTCGTTGGGCGCTTGCGGATCACTCTTCCATAACCTGTCGGATCCTGCAGTTGCGCAGTCAGGATCGTCATCGCCGGGCGCTGTGAGCTATGAAAGTCGCGCAGCGTTTGAATGGTTTGGGGAGTGATCAATGGAGCATCTCCGGAGAGCACGATGACCTGATCGTACGGCGCCAAAGCTTCGCGTGCCACCATCAGCGCATGCCCCGTCCCGCGCTGCGCGGCCTGCAGCACAAAGTTGACCCCGGTGGAAGCAACTGCCTGGCGCACGCGATCCGCTTCATGGCCAATGATGGCGTAAACATCCTGAGCCGGGGCGACATTGGTCGCAGCTGTGATGACATGGGCCAGCAGCGGTTTTCCGCCGACCTCGTGCAAAACTTTGGGATGTTTGGATTTCAGGCGCGTCCCTTTGCCCGCCGCCATAATCGCGATGGCAACGCTCGGGATGGGATGAGGATTGCTCTTAGCCTTGGACATTGAATCCAATATACCGCGAGTAGTGTTGTCGCGGGTGTCCGCCCGTGAGGGGCGCATTGCCACGAAATCTTTGTGTACCTTCGTGTCCTTTGTCGTTATAGCACTTCAACTTCATCAACCACAAAGGACACGAAGGTACACGAAGATGCCTGGCCGAACTTCATACTGAATTTAGGTGCTGGTTGTTTGGGTCTTCGAACTCGTCCGCTCATCGGAACGTACCCTTATCGCTAGTTCCAGCAGATCGCGGGCGATCCGATCTGTAGCATGGCGTGCCACCTCGCCCTCATCCAGATAATCACCGATCACCGGAGTGACGCCCAGTTCTTTGATGGCGTTCTGGTCGACCACGACCTGGGTCGCTCCTTCCAGCGCATATTTGGCTTTTAACTGTGCCGAGATATGGGTGCGGTTGAGAAGGGCATAGTCAAAAATGCGTGTCTGGGCGTGACCATTGAGTGCCCGGATATGGTCGGCAGCAGTGCGTCCCAGACTCTCATTGGCCTGGGTCATCAGGTTACAAATATAAACTTTGGTTGCCGGTGACGAGGCAATAGCCTGTGCGATCCCGCGCACCAGCAAGTTTGGAATAAGGCTGGTGAACAGTGAACCGGGGCCGATCGTGATCAGGTCGGCGCGGGCAATCGCTTCCAAAGTTTGGGGAAGGGGTTCTACATCGTGCGGAACCAGAAAAAGCTCCTTGATGCGCACTTTGCTGGCGGTGATTCTAGTCTCCCCGCGCACTCGCGTTCCATCCTCCATCAGAGCTTCCAGTTCGACGTTGGCGGTTGTGGCCGGATGGATGTGTCCGCGCGTCACCAGAATTTCAGACGACAGGCGCACGGCTTCGCTGAAATCCTTGGTGATGGATGTAAGCGCCGCGAGAAATAGATTGCCAAAGCTGTGGCCTTCGAGGCCCGAGCCCTTGACGAATCGATGCTGGAACAACCGGGAGAGCAGAGCTTCATCTTCGGACAAAGCGACGATACAGTTGCGGATGTCGCCTGGCGGCAACATGTTCAGTTCCTTCCGCAAGCGGCCGCTGGAACCGCCGTCATCACTGACCGTAACCACCGCACAAAGATCAGAAATTTCTGGCTTACCGGAGTTCGAGGAAGGCCTCTCCGCAGAGGAACTCACATACAACTTCAGACCCTTTAGCAGTGTGGAGAGGCCCGTGCCGCCACCAATCGCGACCACCCGCAAACCAATGCTTGCCGCGGCGGAAGGCTGGCGTCGCAAAGCCTCGGCGTGATCGTTGGGGGAGCCCATCGGGGCTGCTTAACCGTCCTCGCCAGCATCCGCCGGGGGAGACATCTCAGCCCCAGGGTCGGGATACAGCAACTCGGTGAAGCGTGGGTCTTCGGAGAGATTCTGAAAGTCGGAGTCGTTTCGTGCCTGAAAGCGCAGACCGGGATTCAGGTGAATCGCTTCGTCCAGGTGGCGCAACGAATCTTCGACGTGGCCAGTCAGACAATCCAAGGCCGCCAAACCGTAGGCCACATAGTCAGACTTCGGAGCCTGCTTCGACAGCTTGTCCAGATGCTCGCGTGCTCCTACGTAATCGCCGACATTCATCAGGGAAATGGCGTAGTCGTAGTGCTCCTCAGAACTCCTAAACTGGGTGACAGCGCGCTCAGTCTGCTGATTGCAAGCGCTTAGGTGGACCGAAGCGCGATCCGCCAGTTCCTTGCTCGGTCCGACGACAACTTTTTGCAGGTAGGACTTCGCTTTGTCGAACTTGTGCTCTTGCATGGCGCGCAATCCCGCTTCATAATTTTGCACAGCTTGTGCAAAACGAGGATCGTCGCCGACAGACTTCTTGGGTGTGGTCTTTTGTGCCATCTGCAAGACTCTTCCTGTACTCTTCGTAGGCAGCCTCTTATCTTACCTTTAGATGTGTTTTAATAAACTACTGCTTTCGGTTTTCGCCCCCGTCCCTGCTTGGCTCTTGTAACCACCGGTTCGGAGTGCCGATATTCCGGTTGTGGAAAACCAACTTTCGGATGCGAGCAGCCTATACCCGGTCCGTGGGCGGTAGTCAATCTTTGCTACGCCCTTCGCGAGTGCCGGCGGTGAGCGGTACGAGCTCGCGCCATCACCTTAATAATTCATCAATTCATCGAGGCCGCTGTTTCCAAGTTCACCTGCCGCCACTCACCCTGCATGATCCCCTGACGGATCTGGGAAGCGGTCTTGCCCTTCTGGTGCTGGGAATAAGCGAAATACAGCTCTTTCAAACAGATGTCGCAGCGAGCCCCGTGGGTGTTCTCGAAGCAGGTATGCAAGCTCTTGTGTCCCATTCGATCGCAATAGCAATAACAGGGCTGTTGATGCAGCACTGCGGGTATCTTCGCCGCCAAGTCGTAGGCATGCGTCTGATAAGGAAACTGGGCATTCTCGGCCCACAACTGCTCCCTGCCGAGGATCGGGGCGAGTTTGGCCCCCTTCGCCGGTGGACCTGCATTGTAAGCAGGGACTGCGCCTTCCTGCTGGGATGTGGCCCAGGGAGCCGACACGGTCAGTGTGATCAAGAAGAGAGAAGCCAGTGCTAAACAGCGCTTCAACATAATCCGGTTCCTCGGTTCCGATATCATAATATTGTAACCCGAATCTTCCCGTCGGAGTAGCTAGGGGGGCATTGCTGCAGTCACGGTTGACCAATCTCTAACACGGGAAGGCGGTTGCGTATAGAATTAGAAACACCATGCCCGGACAAGCGGACGCTACAGAACCCGGCACAGTCCACGACGGCAAGCCGGTTCTTTTTGCCCCGTCGCGTGCCATGGTGCTCTCCGTATGGCTGCGGGATCTGATCATCTCGCTGGCCATTTCCTGTTTCATCATCATCTTCTTGTACCAACCGGTAAAAGTGGAGGGCACGAGCATGATGCCCTCGCTGGAAGACCAGGAACGAATCTTCGTCAACAAGTTCGTTTACCGGCTGGAGCCCATTCAGCGCGGCGATATCATCGTGTTCCGTTATCCGCGAGACCCCTCGAAGAGTTTTATCAAGCGAGTGATTGGCTTGGCGGGGGACCGCGTCCAGATCGATGCCGGCCGGGTGTTTGTGAATGGCCGCCCCATCGACGAAGAGTATGTGCCGCGCGCCTACGAAGACGAGCGCTCCTACGCTGAACTGGTGGTTCCGCAGGACAGCTACTTCGTGTTGGGTGATCATCGCAGCTTGTCTAACGACAGCCGTGATTTTGGTCCGGTCGGCCAGAGTTACATTTACGGCAAAGCGGTGTTCGGCTACTGGCCCATGGATAAGATGGGCCGAGTGCGTTGAGTAAGGCTGGGGTCTCGCCATGCGTTTGCATTTTCATCTTCGGCGTCACGCAACGGAAGGCAAGGTCGAGGTCAACCCTCAAAGCTGGTTTCGCCTGAAATACGAAGCCTACGATGCGGCACAAACCGCAAATTCTTCGCGCGGCGACGATGACCTGTTCTTCGACGTGGTCGAGTGCACCTCCGACGCCTGCGAACGCCGCCGCACTCCGCGCAAGCCCTCGGACGCATATTGGCGCTCGGCCTAGTCACGAGACCAGCGAGTGTCAAGGATTTTCACAGACATTTCCATTGCGCAATTCCGCATCCCTGCTAGAATCTTTAAAATCCACTCCCTGGAGCGCGAATGCAGGCAATCCTTGCGCTGGAAGATGGCAGGATCTTCCGCGGCAAAGGCTACGGAGCCAAAGGCGAATGTTACGGGGAAGTAGTTTTTAATACTTCCATCACCGGCTATCAGGAAATCTTCACTGATCCTTCCTACGCTGGCCAGATCGTCGTTCTTACTAATCCCGAAATCGGCAACTACGGCACGAACCCTGAAGACAGCGAGGCCACTCGGCCTTACATCGAAGGATTAATCGTGCGTGAGTTTTCCCGCGTCAGCTCTAACTGGCGTTCGCAGCAGGTCGCGGAAGAATACCTCCAACAATTCAAGATTCCGGTGCTCGGTGATATCGACACGCGCGCCCTGGTGCGCCATCTGCGGGATAACGGCGTGATGCGCGGAGTCATCTCGACACTTGAAACCGACACCGAGAAACTAATCGCGAAGGCGCTGGCGCTTCCGAAAATGGATGGAACCGACCTGGCGAAGGTCGTCAGCACCAAGCACACCTATGTTTGGGAAACGGGGGAGCGTTCCCATATTCCAGAAGAGGTGGTTGGGGTTAAGGACCAACCGGAACGCTTCCACGTGGTCGCGTATGACTACGGCATCAAACACAGCATTCTGCGCAAGCTGCGTGGCGAAGGCTGCAAGGTCACGGTCGTGCCCGCGGAGACGAAGGCAGAAGATGTGTTAGCGCTGAAACCCAACGGCGTGTTTCTGTCGAACGGCCCGGGCGACCCTGAGCCATGCTCATACGCGGTGGACAACATCAGGCGGCTCATGGGACGGTTGCCGATTTTTGGTATCTGTCTGGGACATCAACTTACGGGAATCGCATTGGGCGGAAAGACTTTCAAGCTGAAGTTCGGCCACCACGGCGGAAATCATCCGGTGAAGCAGCTGAACAGCGGCAAGATTGAGATCACGGCGCACAACCATAATTTCGCCGTGGACCCAGATTCGCTCCCGCAAAGCGAAGTCGAGTTGACGCACATCGATCTCAACGACAACACGCTCGAAGGCATGCGCCACCGGAATCTGCCGCTGTTCACAGTGCAGTACCACCCCGAGGCGTCGCCAGGTCCGCATGACTCGCATTATCTGTTCAAGGATTTCGTGAAGTTGATGGAGGAGTGGAAAGGGTGAACGTTCTTTCTTCCTTAAAGTTGTCATCCCGAGCAAAGCGAGGGATCTGCAGTTGAGCGGCGAGAAGCGATATTTCGTCTACATCATGGCCAGCCGATCGCTGAATCTATACACGGGTGTGACGAACAACATTTATTACCGCGTACTGCAGCACAAGAGCGGCGAGATCGATGGATTCACAAAGAAGTACAACATCAATCGCCTGGTGTACTACGAGACGTTCGAGCACATTGGCAACGCCATTGCTCGGGAGAAACAGGTCAAGGCTTGGACTCGGGCGAAACGGCTTGCTCTGATCAAGTCGATGAATCCGACGTGGCAGGACTTGGCCGAGGACTGGGGAGGGAAGGCGGAACTGCAGATCCCACGCTTCGCTCGGGATGACAAGTCTTTGGGTGAGGGTGGGCATTCAAACCCAGGAAACAAGGAGCCGGTGAGTACGGATGAAGCCACGTCCCCGCACGGCAAGAACAAGATTGCATAAATGCCCAGACGCACTGACATCTCGAAAATCCTGATTCTCGGTTCTGGCCCCATCATCATTGGCCAGTCGGCGGAGTTTGATTACTCCGGCACGCAGGCTTGCAAGGCGCTCAAGTCCGAAGGTTTCGAAGTGGTGCTGGCCAACTCCAACCCGGCCACCATCATGACCGACCCCGAAGTCGCCGACCGCACTTACATCGAACCGCTCACCCGCGAATATCTGGAAGAGATCATTCGCGTCGAGCGCGAGCTGTCGCCTAGCGCGGGCTTCGCCGTTCTGCCAACGGTTGGGGGACAGACCGCTCTTAACCTTGCTATCGAGCTTTCGGATGGCGGCGTGCTCGAAAAATATAACGTCCAGCTCATCGGCGCACAAATTAGCGCGATCAACAAAGCCGAAGACCGCCTGGTCTTCAAAGATGCGATGCAGAAGATCGGCCTCGACGTTCCCAAGTCCGCGTTGGTGAACAACCTGAAAGACGGACTGGAATTTGCCGGCAAGATCGGGTTCCCGGTCATCGTGCGCCCGTCCTTCACATTGGGCGGCAGCGGCGGGGGCATCGGCTACAACCGCGAAGAGTTGATGGAAGTGCTGGCTCGCGGTCTCGATTTCTCTCCCGTCCACGAAGCCTTGATCGAAGAATCGGTGCTCGGCTGGAAGGAATACGAACTCGAGGTGATGCGTGACCTCAAGGACAACGTCATCATCATCTGCTCGATCGAGAACTTCGATCCGATGGGTGTGCACACTGGCGATTCGATCACGGTTGCTCCGGCGCAGACTCTCACCGACCGCGAGTACCAGACGATGCGGGACGCTGCCATCGCCGTGATCCGCGAGATCGGCGTGGAAACGGGCGGATCGAATATTCAGTTCGGCATCCATCCGGTCACGGGCCGCATGGTGGTGATCGAGATGAATCCGCGCGTCTCCCGCTCGTCGGCGTTGGCTTCGAAGGCGACCGGATTTCCCATCGCCAAGATCGCCGCCAAGCTGGCCGTGGGTTATACGCTGGACGAAATCCCCAACGACATTACTCGCAAGACGCCAGCCTGCTTCGAGCCCACGCTTGATTACGTCGTGGTGAAGATTCCCAAGTGGCAATTCGAAAAGTTTCCCGGAGCAGATGAGAGCCTCGGCCCGCAAATGAAATCTGTGGGCGAGGTAATGGCCATCGGTCGTACTTTCAAAGAGGCGCTGATGAAGGCAGTGCGCGCGCTGGACACGGGCAAGCGCATCGGCGGAGAAAAAATCGAGCCTAAGATTCTTACCCAGCGGCTGGTGACGCCGCATCCCGAGCGGCTTTCCTACATTCGCTACGCACTGCGCCAGGGCCACACCGTCAAACAGCTGGCGAAGATGACTTCGATCGATCCCTGGTTCCTCTACCAACTAAAAGAAATTAATGACATGCAGTTGGAGTTGGAAAAGCATCCCATGGAGTCGATTCCGACCGAGGTGTTGCGCGAGGCCAAGCGCATGGGCTTTTCCGACGGGCGGCTGGCGGCAACTTGGCGCCTCAGTGGTAAGGGCGACCAGGAGAAAGTCCGACATCAGCGAAAGAAGCACGGCGTAAAGCCAGTGTACAAACGCGTGGACACCTGCGCCGCCGAATTCGAAAGCTACACACCGTATCTTTACTCGACTTACGAAGAAGAGGATGAAGCGGCGCCCACACAGAAAAAGAAAGTCATCATTCTGGGCAGCGGACCGAACCGCATCGGGCAGGGAATTGAATTCGACTACTGCTGCTGCCACGCGGCCTTCGCCCTGCACGACGACGGCTACGAGACGATCATGATTAATTGCAATCCTGAGACTGTCTCGACCGACTACGACACCAGCGACCGCCTGTACTTCGAGCCGCTGACTTTCGAAGACGTATTTGCGGTGTGCGAACACGAAGCTTCGTCGGGCGCGCCCGTTGGAGTGATCGTACAGTTCGGCGGCCAGACGCCATTGAATCTGTCTTTACCGCTGAAGGCTGCGGGCGTCAACATTATCGGCACTTCGCCGGAATGCATTGACCTGGCGGAAGACCGCAAGCGCTTCGGCAAGCTACTGGAGGAACTCGATATTCCGCAGGCTCCGGGCGCGATGGTAGCCTCGATCGAAGAAGCCGTCGCAGGCGCAAATCGCGTTGGATATCCCGTACTGGTGCGGCCTTCCTACGTGCTCGGCGGACGTGCCATGGTCATCGCCTACGATGAGGAAACCGTAGTGCGCTACATGAAAGAGGCGGTTGAATATTCCCAGGACCGCCCGGTGCTGATCGATCACTTCCTCGAGGATGCGATTGAAGTCGATGTCGATGCGCTCTCGGATGGCGAAGACGTGGTTATCGGCGGCATCATGCAACACATTGAGGAGGCCGGCATTCACTCGGGAGATTCTTCGTGCGTGCTTCCAGCCGTCGATATTCCTCAGCCGCTGATGGAACGTATGCGTGACTACACGTTCAAGCTGGCGCGAGCGTTGAAAGTCATCGGACTAATGAACGTTCAGTTCGCGATTCCGCGGAGTAATGGCAACTCGAAAGCGAATGGCGATGGTGGGATCGTTTATGTACTGGAAGTCAATCCCCGCGCCTCGCGCACGGTCCCCTACGTTTCGAAGGCAACGGGCGTGCCGATGGCGAAGATCGCGGCGCGCCTGATGACGGGACGCAAGCTGCGGGAATTTCTGCCAGAGTTTATCGAGCGCCGCGCCGACCTCGACACCGGACACTGCTACTACGTGAAGTCCCCGGTTTTCCCCTGGAACAAATTTCCCGGCGTGGATACGGTGCTGGGCCCGGAAATGAAATCCACCGGCGAAGTCATGGGAGTGGCCGACAACTTCGGCGAAGCCTTTGCCAAGGCGCAGACCGCAGCCGGACAGAAGCTGCCAATACAAGGCACGGTCTTCGTCAGCGTCACCGATCATGACAAGCCCCAAGTCGCGGACGTCGCTCGTAAGTTTGTGGACATGGGTTTCAAACTGGTGGCCACGGCCGGCACCGCCGACGTGCTCGAAAACGCCGGCATGACCGTGGAGCGCGTGTACAAGGTGAAGGAAGGCCGTCCCAACGTGGTCGATCTGATCAAAGGCACGCGCATTCAGCTAATCGTCAACACGCCCCATGGTGTCGATCCGTTCTTCGACGAGAAGGCAATCCGCCGCGCAGCAGTCAGTGCACGGATTCCGACGATCACGACGCTCGCGGCGGCCCGCGCCGCAGCGGAAGGGATCTCGGCGTTACAGCGCGGGGAGATCAAAGTCCAGGCGCTGCAGAAGTTGCACGCGGAGAGAGTTGTAAGGCGATAGATGCTACGCGCGAACGGCTGATCGTACCGAATCTGATAGGCTAAGAGCTGACAGCTGAGGGTTGCTCTTATGCTTCTTCACGGCGTTTTTCCTCCAATCACGACCCCGTTCTATCCGGACGGCAACCTCTATTTGAAAAAGCTCGAAACCAATGTCGAGCATTATTCGAAGACTCCGGTGGCGGGGATCGTCGCCCTCGGCTCGACGGGCGAGGCTATCTTGCTTTCGGATCAGGAGCAGCGGGATGTGCTCAAGGTTACCCGCGAAGCGGCCGCAGCCAACAAAGTTTTGATTGCGGGGACGGGAGATGAGTCTGCGCTTAGCACCCTGAAGCTCACCGAGTACGCGGCTGAACTGGGATACGACGTCGCACTGGTACGAACGCCATACTATTTCAAGAGACAGATGCAACCCGCGAACATCATGGCGTTTTACCGAACCGTGGCCGACCGATCACCGCTGCCGGTGATGATTTACAGCGTCCCGCCATTCACGGGATACGACATGCCGGCGGAACTGGTCATCGAACTCGCCGACCATCCGAATATTATTGGCATCAAGGAATCGAGTGGCGACGTAGAAAAAGTCCGCCGGATGGTCGAAGGCACTCGGCACGCGAAGCGCACCGCCACGGTCACGGAGACGTTTGACGTGGTCACACCTCGGATGCTGAACGCTGCCAGTCAAGGCAACGGGCAGGGTGGGGAACTGGTCCCGGTGGGCGCGTTGACAGGAGCGTCCAACCCATCGTCCTCAGCGGTGAGCGTGATCGGAGGCCTGAAGACCCGCCAGAAAGAAGTTGGATTTCAGGTGCTCGTCGGAGCCGCCCAGAAACTTCAACCATCTTTGCAAGTGGGTGCGGTCGGGGCAATCCTTGCCTTCGCCGATGTGGCTCCCACGGCGTGCTACGAGATTTACGCTGCGTGGAAAGAAGGAGACATCGAACTGGCCCGCCTGAAACAGGTCCGGATCACCAAGGCCGCCCAGCAAGTTGTCAGCGAGTTTGGAATTCCCGGCGTGAAGCACGCCATGGATTTCAACGGCTACTTTGGCGGCCCGGTGCGCCTGCCACTGTTACCTCTGACTCTAGATCATAAGGCAGAGGTGGAACAATTGATGGCCGACATCAGAAACTGACTCCGCCCTTGTGATTCTCATCACACTGCGCTATGATTTGAACGAACGTTCGAACTTTCATGACATCGTCCTCTCCAGTGACTTCACCGGTTCCAGTGCGCCGCCGCGGGGCCAGCGTGATGCTCCCCGCCGAAAGCCGCTTTGATCGCCGTCTGGGTAAGATTCTGCTGCACGCGACCGAAGTGTTTTACGAAAAAGGATACGAGGGCGCTTCCATGCGAGATCTTGCTCGTTCGAGCGGGATGTCGTTGTCCGGGCTTTACTATTATTTCGAATCCAAAGAGAAACTGCTCTACCTGATTCAGAAGCACACCTTCAGCACGATCGTCGAGCGTCTCCACAAGCGCCTCGACGATGCTGCCGATCCGGAACGGCACATTCGCGTTTTTATCCTGAACCATCTGGAATACTTTCTTGCGAACAAGAAAGCTATGAAAGTGCTTTCGCACGAAGCGGAAGTTTTGAAGAACGGTTTTGGGGCCGAGATCGCCGCCATTAAACGTGAGTATTACCGCATCTGCGTCGAACTGCTGGACGACTTTAAGCGGGCTAAGCGACTAGAATTCTCTAGTCGGACGGCGGTATTGAGTTTGTTTGGCATGATGAACTGGATTTACACCTGGTACAACCCGAGGGTCGATGCCGATGCGGAGGATTTGTCGCGGGGAATGGGTGACATTTTCTTGCAGGGAATCAGTGGTGCAGATCAGCGTGCGACCCGGAACAAGAAACCCCGGAGACGGAAGTCGAACTGAATTCAGACCTGACTATTACAAAAGGAGTTTGAACATGGCAACTACATTGCAACCGGCAGCGGGTGAGAGCACGAAGCAACTGGTGAACTACCGCGCCGATGGCGGCGTCGCAGTGATCGAGATGTTCGATCCCCCCGCCAACACCTACACCTACGAAATGAACCGCCAGCTCGATGAGGCCATCCTGAAAGCGCGCATGGACAACGGCGTTTACGTCATCGTGCTCACCGGCTCCGGCGATAAATTTTTCTCCGCCGGCGCCAACATTAAGATGCTGGCTAGCGTCGACCCAACTTTCAAATATTACTTTTGCCTGCACGCGAACGAGATGCTGCTTCGCCTGGAGCACACGCCGAAGTTGGTGATTGCGGCGATCAACGGACACTGCGTTGGTGGTGGACTCGAGATCGCGATGGCCGCGGACATTCGCATCGCGCGTCAGGATGCGGGCAAGATCGGACTCCCGGAAGTGAATCTCGGCGTTCTTCCCGGAACCGGCGGCACGCAGCGTTTATCGCGGATGGTAGGGAAGAGCAAGGCCATTGAATTGATGGTGACCGGAAATACATTTTCCTTCGAAGAAGCGAAGGAATTCGGGATCATCAACGATATTTTCGATCGCGACAACTTCATGGAAAACATCATGGAATACGCGCGTCAGTTCTGTCCGCCGAACAAAGCGGCGAAAGCCGTGGGACGCATCAAACGCGCGGTGCAAACCGGCTGGGAGATTCCGATGGAATCCGCACTAGCCGTCGAACGCGAAAATCAGCAGTTGCTTTTCCAGAGCGAAGACGCCAAGGAAGGCCTGGCGGCGTACGTGGAAAAGCGGCCGGCAGTTTTTAAAGCGAAATAATGTCGTCGCTAACTTCTGACTGATGGAGGACGGGAGACTCGCCCGGCCTCCATAGTTCGATGGATTGGAAGGCAGATGATTACAGCTACCAAAACCAAACTCTCTCCCGGGCGATTGCTTATCGACGGCCAGTGGACCGAGGCGTCAAAGAACTTCGACACCACCAACCCGGCGACAGGCGAAGTTCTGACTCAGATTGCGGAAGCATCCGCTGCTGACGTAGACCGCGCGGTTCAAGCGGCCCGTCGTGCTTTCGAAGACCGCAACGGCCCGTGGCGGAAAATGTCCGCCAGCGAGCGCGGACGGCTGATCTGGCGTCTGGCCGATCTGCTCGAAAAGAACATCGACGAATTCGCCGAACTCGCTCGACAACGGCAAGCCGATTTTCGAATCCCGCTACGTCGACATGCCGATGGTGATCGACGTTCTCCGTTATTACGCGGGCTGGGCAACCAAAATTCACGGCGAAACGGTCAACACCCTTGAGACCGCTTTCACTTATACGCTGCGCGAGCCGGTGGGCGTCGTCGGAATGATCGTTCCGTGGAATTTCCCGCTGCTGCTGGCCTCGTGGAAACTTGGGCCGGCGCTGGCCTGCGGAAATACCATCGTATGGAAGCCCGCCAGCCTGACGTCGCTGACTGCCTTGCGATTCGGCGAATTGTCGATTGAGGCAGGTCTGCCTGCAGGCGTACTAAACATTGTTACTGGCAAGGCGGAAATCGGAAGAGCGATGGTCCGGCATGCCGGTATCGACAAGATTGCGTTCACGGGCTCGACTGACGTTGGCAAGGAGATCATGCGCAGCGCGGCCGACAGCATGAAGCGGTTGACGCTTGAACTGGGCGGCAAATCTCCCAATATCGTATTCGCCGATTCCGATATTGACAACGCCGTCAAAGGCGCGATCACCGGGATCTTTTACGGCAAAGGTGAAGTCTGCAACGCGGGCTCGCGGTTATTCGTTGAAAGCAAAGTGCAGGACGAATTTCTCGAAAAACTAGTGGCTCGCGCCAAAAAGATGCAGCCTGCCGACCCGCTCGATCCGAAAACCCGCATGGGCGCGATTGTCAGCCAGGATCAGATGCAGACCGTTCTTGGCTACATCGAGGCGGGCAAGAAGGAAGGCGCGGAGCTGCTCGCAGGGGGAAACCGGGTTTCCGTGGATGGTGGCAAGGGCTTCTTCATTGAACCCACGATCTTCGGCGGCGTGAAGAACGACATGAAGATTGCTCAGGAAGAAATCTTCGGTCCGGTGCTCGCGACGTTGAGCTTCGATGACGTGGACGAGGTAATCAAGCAAGCGAACAACAATCCATACGGGCTCGCGGCAGCAGTCTGGACTCGCGATGTCAAGAAGGCACACTCCGTTTCGCGGCAGCTCAAGGCCGGGACGGTGTGGATTAACACTTATGGCTTGATGGATGCGTCTTTGCCTTTCGGCGGCTACAAAAGTTCGGGCTTCGGTAGGGAACTGGGCGTGCATGCCATCGAACACTACACGGAACTGAAAACAGTTTGGCTGAATATGGTTTAGAGCTGGAACCACAAAGGACACGAAGGTACACGAAGTAAGGAACCCCAGGTTTCCTTTGTGATACTTCGTGCCCTTTGTGGCTATAAGATTTTGTTTGAAGGAATGACAGACTATGCCAGGTAAAGTTGCGAAAATCGGAACCTTCAGTGACTGGGTCGGGTTGTTTGACGATTGGCGAAAAGACATCGGCGTCAACCACGACGAGATTGCGGATTTCAAGTTCGATACTCTTTACGGTGCAATCGAAACCGACGAAATCCAGTTCGGCGCCTTCAAGGGCCGCCGCAAGTGGGAAAACCTGCGCCAGGTGCCCACCCAGCAGATGCGCGACGCCTTGATCAACCTGATCGTTTATCAAGGTGACACCGAGTTTGCCAGCGTGGAGCAGCAACGGCATTTATTCCAGATGGCTCCGACCGATTGGGATCGTAAGGCGCTCACCCGCGTCATGATCGAAGAAATGCGCCACGGCTGGCAGATGTGCGCCCTGCTGGTCGAGCATTTCGGATACTCGGGAAAAGTCGAAGCGCAGAAGATGCTGGAACGCCGCGCCTTCGACAACAAGCGCCTGCTGGGAGCGTTCAACGTCGATGTGGACAACTGGATGGACTTCTTCACCTATACCGATTTTGTCGACCGCGACGGCAAATTCCAATTGCAGATGCTGAAGTACTCCGCCTTCGCCCCGCTCGGTCGCTCCATGTCCTACATGTTGCGGGAAGAGGCTTTCCACATGGGCACCGGAAACGACGGGCTCCGCCGAATCGTTGAGGCGGGCGTGATTCCGGCGTGGCTGATTCAGAAGTATCTGAACAAGTGGATCTCCAGTTCTTACGATTTGTTTGGCACCGACAATTCATCGTCGGCGCACTGGGCTTATGTCTGGGGAGTCAAGGGCCGTTACGACGAGCCGAAGAATCCGCAGGACGCCAAGGTCGATGAGTTGAACGACTACAACCGGCATTTGTATCGCGACGAAGTGGCCGGGCTGATTGAGCGGTTCAACTCTGTACTAAAGCAGGGAGAGCCCAAGCTATACGCGCCGAATATCAAGTTCAATCGCAACATCGGGCGCTGGGCGGGACAGAAATTCCACGCTCAGACGGGCGAATCCGTAGATGACAACGCCTATGAGCAACACGTAAAAGACTTCATGCCGACGACCGAGGATAAAAAGCTGTTGCTGGACATCATCGCTAACGAAAAGAAATGGATTGCGCCGAAAGAAGGTGCCCGAGATCCGCTATCGTCAATTGGCGAAGTCCGCAAGTCGGCGATCAACTTGTAACTCCTCCGGGCAGGTGTTTCTTCGCTATGAGCGCAACAGCCGCCGACATTTCGAAACAGGAGCCTACCGCGCCTCGCCCATACACAATGGGTGAGTTGATGGTTGCTACCGCAGCCCGTGAAATCTGCGACGGAGAAATTGTGTTCGTCGGCATGCGGCTGCCGCTGATCGCATTCGTCGTTGCCAAGAAGACACACGCTCCGAGTGCGGTAGGTTTATTTGAAAATGGCGTCATTCGGACGACGCCAGTTCCCGAGTTGATCTACACCATGGCCGACCCCCCCAACATTTCCGGTGCAACACAATGCCTGGACATGGTCGGGGTAATGAGCCTGCTGCAATCCGGCCGCGTCGATCTCGGATTCCTGGGAGCTGCGGAGGTTGACCGTTTCGGCAACCTGAACTCGACCGAAGTGCGCGGACCGAAAGGCATCACTCGGTTACCCGGTTCCGGAGGCGCTTGCGACATCGCATCGCTCGCCCATCGATTTGTCGTTCTCCTCGAACACGGCAAACAACGCTTGCCCGAACGCGTGTCGTATATGACCAGCCCGGGTAACGGAGATGGCCCGGGCTGGCGTAAGCGCATGGGCCTTCCGCGAGGAGGGCCGTCGGCGGTAATCACGACTAAAGCGGTGCTGCGTTTTGGCGAAGACGGAGAAGCGTATCTCGCGTCCGTTCATCCGGGAATTGAAGTGGACGACGTACTTAGAAACACAGGTTGGAAGTTGCGCCTGGGCGATGTTGCGCAAACGCCAGAGCCAAGAGATGAAGAGTTGAACGCGATTCGCGGGTACGACAAGGAGGGTTTCTGGACACGGTAGGACTCTGTGGCGCGGGCACCCTCGCCCGCAAGGCATAACTATGGCGACTCAACCAGCGACGAAGTATTCCCGCATCGCCTTGGAGCTTCATGCTCCAGTGGCGCGCATCACGCTGGATCGTCCACCGCTGAACATTATCGACATTCCGATGATGGAAGAGCTGGCTGAGGCGTTAACCGAGATCGAGGCGCGGCTCGATGTCTCCATTTTGATTATTAGCGGCTCTCAAAGAGCGTTCTCCGCCGGGGTCGACGTCGCGGCCCATACTCCCGACAAGGTTGAGGAGATGCTCGCCAAGTTTCATGCCGTTATCCGAGCGTTGGTTGGCTCGAAGAAAGTAAGCATTGCCGCCGTGCATGGCAATTGCCTGGGCGGAGGCGCTGAACTGGCCATGGTCTGCGATCTGGCACACACCTCGGAGCTTGCCACCTGGGGCTTTCCGGAGATCAAGCTGGGATGCTACCCGCCAGTAGCCGTCACCGCACTCGCCGCGCTCGTCGGACAAAAGCACGCAGCCGATCTTGTGCTCACCGGGCGCAGCATCACCGGCAGGGAAGCGGCTGGCATCGGCCTGGCCAATTCCGTTGTGCCTGAAGTAGATCTCGAGCATGCCGTGCAGGACGCCGTTCATCATCTATCGCAGCTCAGCCCGGCCGCTCTGGCCATTACCAAGAAAGCGATCTATGCCTGGGATTCGATTCATTTCGACAAGGGCCTCGCACGGGCGGAGAAGACTTACTTTGACGAATTGATGAAGACGGAAGACGCGCAAGAGGGAATCAACGCGTTTCTCGAGAAACGCGCGCCAGTATGGAAGGGCAAATAGAAGTGTCTAAGGTCCTGACAATGCGCGAAGCGATTGCCGAGTTGGTGCCGGACGGCGCCTCGGTCGCTCTCGGCCTGCAGATGGAGCAGATGATTCCCTTCGCCGCCGGCCACGAAATCATTCGTCAGAAGAAACGCGGGTTGACGCTAATCGGGCCTATCTCTGACATTCTCTTTGACCAGGTCATCGCTGCGGGTTGCGTCGAGAAGGTTATCGCGGCTTGGGTCGGAAATGTGATGATGGGATCGGCCTACAACTTCCGGCGGGCCGTCGAGCAGGATGGCCTAAAGGTTTTCAACATGAGCAACTTCACCGTGGCGCTAGCGCTGCAAGCCGGTGCCATGGGAGTGCCCTTTCTTCCTACTCGAACGGCGTTGGGAAGTGATGTCGCGAAGAGCAACCATTTCTTCTATCAAGTCTTTTCGCCCTTCGAGCCGAAGGAATCCTTACACGCGGTGCGCGCGCTGAATCCCGATGTCACCATCGTCCACGTCCAGCGAGCCGACCGCGAGGGCAATGCCCACTGCTGGGGCAATTTCGGGGTGATGATCGAAGGCGTCCGAGCCGCCAAGCGTGTGATCGTAGTCGCAGAGGAGATCGTCGAGCCCGAAGTGATTGCCAGCGATCCCAATCGCACCGTGATTCCCGGCTTTCTTGTAAACGCCGTGGTTGAGTGTGCTTATGGTGCGCATCCCTCGCCAGTTCAGGGATATTACAAGCGCGACGACGCATTCTTTCGTCAATACCACGACCAGACCAAGACCAAACCCGACAGCGACGCGTGGCTCGATCGTTGGGTGTACGGCACGCCGGATCGACGCGCTTACATGAACCAACTGGGCGCGTGCCGTGTGGAAGAGTTGGGTGTGAAGCAGCACGCGTACGCCGCGCAGGCGGACTTTGGGTATTGAAAGGCTGGCTAGCTCAATGCTTTGCTAGCAGCTAGTAGCCAGAAGCTAGAAGCCGACCTATGAAAAAAGAACTCATCGAACTTCGCGTTAACGGCCGCCCTCACGAGCTCGCTTTCGAGCCCAGCAAGCTGCTGCTCGACGTGTTGCGTCAGGATGTCGAACTCACCGGATCGAAACGCGGCTGTGACGATTCCTCCTGCGGCGCTTGTACCGTGCTGGTGGATGGCATCCCGATGATGTCGTGTACGCTTCTTGGCGCTAGTTGCGAAGGGCAGGAGATTACGACGGTCGAGGGCGTGAGCGAGCACGGAAGCTTGGCTGCGATTCAGAAAGCTTATGGCGACTGGGGCGGAGCGCAGTGCGGCTATTGCACTCCGGGATTCATCATGACGGTGAAACATTTGCTGTCTGTAAATCCCGAACCGACCGAGCAAGACATTCGCGGCGCGCTCAGCGGAAATCTCTGCCGCTGCACGGGCTACAGCCAGATGTATCAGGCTATCAAAGCGGCGATTGATGCGGAGCAGAAGGGAATGGCGGCCATCAACCTTTCGTTTGTCATTCCGAGCGAAGCGAGGAATCGGTAGTGGCCAACGACCAAGGACGAACGACTAACGGCTTCTCTATAATCGGCAAGCCTACTGCCATGGTCGACGCTGCCGGAAAAACCACCGGCGCCGGAAAGTACACCGACGATCTCAGCCTGCCCGGAATGCTCGTCGCCAGAATCTTGCATTCGCCTTATCCGCACGCACGCATCAAGCGCATCGATACCAGCCGCGCTGAGAAGTTGAAAGGCGTCGTCGCGGTTGTCGTTGGCAAGGATGCGCCCAATCCCTACGGCATTCTTCCCGTCGGCCACGACGAGTACGCGCTGGCCCTCGACAAAGTCCGCTACGTTGGCGACAACGTAGCATGCGTCGCCGCAGTCGACGAGGCGACAGCGGATCAGGCGTTGGAATTGATCGATGTCGAATACGAGGTCTTGCCCGCGTACTTCGATCCCGAAGAATCGATGAAGGCGGAGACCGACCTCATCCACGACAACAAGCCCCACAACCTCGAAAAGGACTACCACCACGTTTTCGGAGATCCCGACAAAGGCTTTGCCGAAGCCGACCAGGTAGCCGAGGCCCGCTTCATCGCGAATGAAGTAACTCATGCTGCGATGGAGCCGCACTCAACCCTGGCCGCATTCGAAATCGATCCGCACACCGGCAACCGTGGGCGCCTGACGGTGCAATCGTCAACCCAAGTTCCTTACTACCTGCAGCATAAGTTGTCACTGGTCCTTGAAATGCCCATGGCGCAAATTCGCGTCATCAAGCCGCTGGTGGGCGGCGGTTTCGGCGGAAAAAGTGAAGTCATCCCGCTCGAAATCATTGCCGCGATCGCGGCACGAAAAGCATTGGCCCCGGTAAAGATCACATACACGCGCGAAGAAGTTTTCTGGGCGCACCGCGGACGTCCACGCACGATTATCGATCTCAAGACGGGAATCAAAAAAGACGGACGTATCACCGCCGTCAAAGCACGCGTAATCCAGGATGGCGGCGCCTATTGCTCTTACGGCGTCGTAACCATTCTGTACTCCGGCGCGTTGCTGGGCGCGCTTTACGATATCCCCAACATCCAATACGACGGCTACCGCGTTCTGACTAACAAGCCGGTTTGCGGTGCGATGCGTGGCCACGGCACCGTCAACGTCCGCTTCGCGTTCGAATCGCAACTCGATGAACTTGCCGCCAAGATCGGAATGGACCCCGCCGAGATTCGGCAACGCAATCTTCTCCAGCCGCCCTGCATCACGGTAAACGGCCTGCGCGTGCAGAGCTACGGATTGCCAGAGTGCATCGAAAAAACCGTTGAGCGCTCAGGCTGGAAACAGCGCAAGGGCAAACTACCCAAAGGCCGCGGCCTCGGGATTGCCTGCAGCCACTACGTGAGCGGAGCCGCCAACTCGATCATCCGCTCCGACATGCCCCACTCCACGGTGAACATCAAGATTGATCGCGACGGCGGAGTCGTCGTGTATACCGGCGCCTCGGAAATCGGTCAGGGCTCGGACACCATGACAGCGCAGATCGCTGCTGAAGTATTGGGCTGCACCCTCGGGCGCATCAGGATTATTGCCGCCGACACCGACCTCACTCCGATCGACATTGGCTCTTACTCGAGCCGCGTAACCTTCATGGCGGGCAATGCCACCTTGCGTGCCGCAGCAGAAGTGAAGAAGCAAATTGCTTTGGCGGCCGCTCGCAAGATGAGCTGCCCTCCAGAGGATCTGATCTTTCGCGAAGATATTGTTTACAAGCAGGGAAGCGCTCCTCCAATTGTTTCCAAGGCTGCAGACGACGATGTCACGCAGTCTGGGGCCTCGGTCAGTGGCCGTGTCGAAGGGCAAATCCTGCGCGGCTCATTGCAACAAAAGCGCAAAGAAGAAGGGCCAAAAGACTGGATGACCTTTGAAGAAGCCGTCGTCGCCGCCATCGACTTCCACGGCGCTCTCACCGGAACCGGTTCGTACGCGCCGCCTCCCGATGCGCGCGGCGGCAAACACAAAGGGGCCGGAGTCGGGCCTTCTCCCGCATATTCCTACTCTGCCCAGGTCGCCGAAGTCAGTGTGGACGAGGATACCGGCGAAGTCACCGTTCACAAAGTTTGGGCGGCGCATGACTGCGGGCGCGCGCTGAACCCGGTCTCCGTCGAGGGCCAGATCATCGGATCGGTCTGGATGGGCATGGGTCAGGCTCTGACCGAGGAAATGATCTGGAAAGATGGCATGCTGATGAATCCCGGCCTGCTCGAATACCGCAGCCCATCGTCGGTAGAATCTCCGGAGGTTGAACCCATCATCGTGGAGAGCGTCGACCCCGAGGGGCCTTTTGGCGCGAAAGAGTGCAGCGAAGGCTCCCTCGCCGCAACAATTCCGGCAATTGCGAATGCGATCTACGATGCGGTCGGCGTCCGCCTGCACGAGTCTCCATTTACACCGGAACGTGTTCTGTCAGCCCTGCGCGCGAAAAATAACGCGAAGTACATCAATCTCACCGAAGGCATCGATCCAACCTCGCCCACCGGATTTCGCGAACACGGCGGATCGCTGTGGTATCGCGGCAAAGGGCCGGAGCGGCATCCGCTCGATCCATCGCGCCGCGAAGCACCCGCCCAAGCGGGAGGTGACGATTGAGTCTCCCGCAATTCAAGCTGTTGCGACCTCGCACGCTGGAAGAAGCGCTGTCGCTGCTGACAAAGCACACCGACCGTGTGGCCGCGGGCGACTCGCCGACACCGTCCGTCCGAATCGTCGCCGGAGGCACTGACCTTGTTCCATCTATGCGACAGAAGCTGTTCGAGCCGCAATACGTGCTCGACATCCGGCACATAGCAGAACTACGAGGCATTCGTCAGCAGGGAAGTGGCGTCGAGATCGGGGCTCTGACTTCGCTGACGACCCTCGGGCACTCCGATCTGTTACGCCGACGTTACCCAGTGCTGACTGAAGCCGCCGCAACCGTTGCCTCGCCTTTGCTTCGCAATATGGGCACGATCGGCGGAAACATCTGTCTCGATACGCGTTGCCTCTGGTACAACCAATCGCTCACCTGGCGCAAGGGCTGCGGCTTCTGCATTAAGAAGGACGGCAACTTGTGTCACGTGGCCCCCGGTGGAACCAGGTGCTGGGCAGTATTCTCCGGCGATACCCCTCCAGCGTTATTGTGTTTGAATGCCGAGATTGAAATTGCCAGCGCAACTGGTTTACGACGGCTGCCATTATGCGAGTTCTACACTGGCGACGGCATCGCGTATCGCCGGTTGCGGCCCAACGAACTGGTCACGCGAGTGTTCCTGCCGGAGTCGTGCGCAGACTATCGCGGCGTTTATCGCAAGCTGCGGGTGCGCGGATCGATTGATTATCCGCTGGCCGGAGTCGCCGTGGTCATCAAGCGCTCGAACGGCCACGTCGCCCACGCGCGCCTGGCGGTCACGGCGGTAAATCCCGCGCCGCTTCTGGTGAAAGGAGCGAGCGAATTGCTTGCCGGAAAAGTGGTGGATGAAGCCCTGGCGGAAGCAGTAGGCGACCTGGCCGCGAAAACCGCGAAGCCGCTAACCACATCGGCGCTGACTCCGGAGTACAGGCGCGAGATGATTCGGGTGTTCACCAAGCGGGCGGTGCTGGCGGCCGCGAGCAACTAGGACCATCTGGTTTATATTGTCATCCCGGGGCAACGCGAGGGATCTGCAGCCCTTCACCATGATTACAGACTGCCACATCCACATTCAGCCGCTGGAAATGTTCAAGCCGCACGCCCTTGAGCTGATAAAGAAGAAGCGCGCGAACTTCGATGAAATTGCCGAATTCTGCCGCTCTCCGAAAGCCTTTCTCAAGTATCTCGACAGGTCCGGCATCGATCGAGCGATGCTCATCAACTACGTGGCCCCCGAGGTCATCGGCTTCACATCTGGCGTGAACCAGTTCGTCGCCGACTACGTCAAAGAGAATCCCAAGCGACTGCTATCCTGCGGCAGCCTGCACCCACGCCATACCTCAAATGTAATGGCCGACGTGGAACAACTTCTCCGGCTGAAGATCCAGATGATCAAGATCCACCCGCCGCACCAGCTACTTTTCCCCAACGATTACCTGACCGGCGTCAAGGAACTGGAGATCATTTATCGTGCGGCTGAGGCCAACGGCATTCCAGTCATGTTTCACACAGGAACGTCGATCTTTCCCGGCGCCCGCAACAAGTACGGCGATCCCATCTACGTTGACGATGTTGCCGTCGACTTCCCCAAGCTGAAAATCCTGCTCGCCCACGGCGGGCGCCCGCTGTGGATGCACACAGCATTCTTCCTGGTGCGCCGCCACCCAAATGTATTTCTGGATATCAGCGGAATTCCACCCCGGACCTTGTTGAAATACTTCCCGCGTCTGCAGGAGATCGCTCACAAGACTCTGTTCGGCACGGACTGGCCAGGCCCAGGCGTCCCGGATATTAAGCAGAACTTGGACGAGTTTCGCTCGCTGCCGTTGCCGCAAGAAACGCAACAGCAGATTCTGAGTCGAACGGCGTTGGGGCTTTGGCCAGACGAGTAAAAGGCAAATCGCAGAGGATGCTGAAAAGACCTCGCTGGAAGGCGCGGAGCAAGCATGGTTGGGTGTGGTTTCTCGGCGAACTCTGTTTTCTCAGCGGGCTCTGCGAGGTAAGATTCGCCCGACCTTCAGCGGGAGGTAAACAGATGCCCCATCTTTTCTTTCTTAGTTTTCAGGTAGTCCTCCGCATGGCTGCTGGGAGTCACTTCGCAAGGAACCCGTTCCACCACTTCAATTCCGTCCCGTTCAAGCGCCGCAACTTTGTCGGGATTGTTTGATAGCAACCGTACCTGGGACACACCCAGCGCCTTCAGAATTCCCGCCGGCATCGCGAACGCGCGCAGATCGGCTTCGAATCCCAGCCGTTCGTTGGCCTCGACCGTATCCAGCCCACTATCCTGCAACTCGTAGGCCTGCAACTTGGCCATCAGCCCAATCCCGCGCCCCTCCTGCTGTTCGTAAATCAGCACTCCCGCGCCGTGCTCAGCGATCATGGCCAGCGCCATCTCCAGTTGCTGACGGCAGTCGCAGCGCAGCGAACCGAAAACGTCTCCCGTGAGGCATTGCGAATGGATGCGAACCAGCGGCGGGACGGATTGCACATCGCCCATCACCAGGGCCACCGCCTCTTCTTTGCGCGCCGCACCTTTCGGCGAATTGGTCCCTTTGCCGACCTCTCCCTGAAACCCGAAAATGCGGAACTTGCCCCACCGGGTAGGGAACTCCGCGGACGCAACCTGCTGCACCGATTGAACACTCACAACATGATTATAGCGGGATGCTGGGCGGGAGCCCTGTCACCAGATTGTAAAACCAGTGTAGGCGCGCCGCTTACCGCCCGTGCAGGCCAAGCGCAAACTTTGCGCCATTTCGAGAGCCGCCCCTTTCATCCATTCCCGACCACTTTTTTCACTTGCCATCTGCATCGAGCAGCGCGTTCCCAGCCAGCTTCGTGCCGAGCACGCCAGCCGAAACCCGGCTGCACCCTTTGCCGACAACGCGCACGCAGTTTGCGCCGAAAAACTTCGAATCCAAATAGTATTTGCTGCAAGGCTCGGGCGGGCCGAACGGATCGAGAGGTTTTCCCTCAAAGGCACTCACAAAATACCGCGCGCTGGTACAACCCGAGCCTTGAGTGCATTCGGGCACCGTTGTCAGCCAATATCTCCCAGGTTGGAGTTGGACCGCCTTGATCTTCACCAGGGTTGTATATTCTTTATCACCAAATTCGCTCCGGCCAGTCGGTTTGAATGTTGCATGACCGTTGCCAGAAACCAGCGCTGGTCCGCACTTTCCCTCCGTGACGCCTGTCGAGATGGACCAGGCGGCCTTCTGAGGATCAAGCACGTCCACGTTGGACAAATCGTTGGTGAACAATCCGATGGCCTTCCACTGCTCGGTTTTTGGCACATCAAAAGGAACCAACACCTCAGCCTTCGAAACTATCATGTCCTCCTCGTTGGCCAGGCCGCTTGAGTCGCTCGTGTTCCGGTAATCTCCTCCGTAGAACAGGCAAGGTTTGCAGTAGCCCGGTTTGGGCGGGATTGCGTCTTGCGCTAGGGCGGATGCTTGCAGTAGAAGAAGCAGGACCCAAGGCAGAAAAATTCTGTGCGTCATATGCCCTCCTGGAAGCGCGGGTTTCCTGGTTGGATTCCCGAGCGATGGCATTGTACTCCGGGCATACCTTTTTTTCTACCGCCTCCAACAGAGCTTTTCCATTGCTTTGATAGTTTCCGAACCCAGCTCTCGCTATGTCAGGTGAGAGGCATTCCGAATCGTTGGTTTGGACAGCCTCGAGGAAGCAAATCGAACAAGGAGAACAACGATGACGGGAACTACACTCGCGCGAACTCTGCTTGGCTTGGCCGCGTTGACGCTCGTCGGCGCAACCGTCCTTGCTCAGGACAACTCGACAATCACCATCAATGGTGGCACGACCGCGGTTATGATGAAAGCACCCTCCGTCATGGTGAATCACAAGAACAAAACACCCTGCCTTGCGGCTAGTTTCTATGACAACTACCGGCCCGTTGGCTGCACCTATCAGGCTGGTATTGGCTGGCAAGCATCTGACGGCCCTTCAGGATTTCCCGAGGCCACCCCGGGCAACAAAATTGTCTCTCTGAGGTCCGGCATCACGATGGCGATTCGAGTTGGCGTTAGCCTGGGCGTGGGCTCAAACGATGCCATAGTGATCTTGGACAACGACTGTGGAGGAATTCCTTGCGGTACTATCGATAAGACCAACCTCTGCCAAGGAACCATCCGAGGGCTGCCTAAGTTCGGCAAGAGCAACGTCGTCATGGAAAGCTTCCGATGCGTAGCGCAGTTGGTGAAGGGCAAAGCGCACTGGGTCTATATCCAGAGCCTCGCCAACTCGCAGGTGGTGTGGAACTTCTCGCAGGGAGCGGTCGGCGGTTTCGTCTATGGTAACAACGATGTCTGGGGAGCCCCGGCGAGCGGCCAACCTGTCGGCGCACTGCAGATTTTCTAAGACCCAATCTGTGCGTTGATAGTTCGCTGAGCGACTGGAATTCGGAAGTGAGCATTGATCAAACCCGTGAAAGCAGTCCGTCGGCGTTTAGCTCGACCGGAGCTGCCGCCGGCTTTTTCACTGGCCTCCCGCTCACCAGGCCGCGTAGCGATACCGCCGCGGACGCTCCGGCAATACTTTGATCAACACGATGCCGGCTACGAAGCCTCCAACGTGCGCCCAGAACGCAATCCCACCGCTGGTTTGACTGGTTTCCGCAATCGAGGTAGCGGCCCCGCTCAGGAACTGCACAAAGAACCAGTATCCCAGCACCAGCCACGCGGGCAGATGGAAGAAGAAAATAGGCGGAAACCAAATCAACACCCGGGCTCGCGGATAGAGCACAAAATATGCCCCCATCACCCCGGCGATCGCGCCGCTCGCTCCCACGCTGGGCACGTTCGAGCCAGCATTCAAAAGAATATGAGCCACCGCCGCCGCGAAGCCGCTAATCAGATAAAAAAGCAAATAAGTGAAGTGTCCGAGATAATCTTCAATGTTGTCACCAAAGATCCAAAGCACCCACATGTTGCCGATGATGTGCAGCCACGAGGCATGCAGGAACATCGAGGTAAGAATGGGGAGAAATAGTCCAGCCAGCGAAGCCGTCGACCCGGCCGATAACGCTCGTTCGAAATGCAGGGGAACCACTCCAAACTGGTACATCAGACTGTTTAAAGCCCGGTGACCCTGTCCGCCCACCGCCAGTTCAAACAGGAACACCACTGTGTTCAGAGCAATGATGAAGTACGTAACGAATGGAGTGCTGAACCGGGGCGTGTCGTCGCGGATGGGAATCATGCGAGATTAGGAAATCTGGTAATTTGGTAATCGGATAGTTGAGGAAAGGGACTACCAACAATACTTGTCGTTAGGACTGCGAACGATGTTGTCATTAGGACTGCCAACAATGTTGTCATTCCGAGGAGCGTAGCGACGAGGAATCTGCTGTGCTCTGCTGCAGGCTCGACGGTCGTCCGCTGCCCCTTTGTCCTCACTTAGGATAGCAGCCCTCGGCCAGGGAAGTTCCACCTGCTAAATTACTAAATTCCACATGAACGCAGTCCTCATCATCGACAAGCCCAGGGGACTGACGTCGCACGACGTGGTCAATCGCGTGCGCCGCATCCTGCGCGAGAAGTCCGTCGGGCATCTGGGCACTCTGGACCCGCTCGCCACGGGAGTGTTGCCCCTGGTGATTGGCAATCTGACCCGCCTGGCGCAGTTCTATACCGCATCCGAGAAAATCTACGAGGGCACCATCCGCTTCGGCTTTTCCACTGACACGTACGATGCAGAAGGTGAACCCACAAGCCCGGCCCGGGCGGTTAGCTTCTCCTTGGAGCAAGTGCGCGAACTCGCCACCAGATTTCAAGGCTCAATCGAGCAGATACCGCCGCCGTTCTCGGCCAAGAAAATTCAAGGCGTTCCTGCCTACAAGTTGGCTCGCAAACACGTGGAGATTTCACTGAAGCCGGTTCAAGTTGAAATTAAGGAATTCGAAATCACGCAAGTCAACGCTCACGCAGGCCTAGACGCCCCCGTCCGGGCAGCCGAGCAAAGCTCGTCAGGATCCGTGGCCAGTTTCCGCGCTCGCGTCGCCTCCGGAACCTACATGCGCTCGGTTGCCCACGATATGGGTCAACTCCTAGGCTGCGGAGCCCACTTGGAGTCGTTGCGCCGGACCGCAGTCGGCGAATTCGACCTAGCCGATGCCCACACCTTAGAAGAGCTGGAAGAAGCTTGTAAGACAGGCCAGACAGAAGATCTTTTTATTCATCCCCGGAAACTCCTGCCACAATTTCCGTCCGTCACCGCCAACGAGGAAATGGCCGCGCACATCCGCACCGGCCGTCCGGTGAACTTACCAGAACTTTCGCAAGCCAGGCTGGTGAAAGTCTTTACCGGGCAAAGGGAACTGATCGCCATCGCAACCCGCGTCGCAGGCACATTGTTCCACGCGAAGATCGTGCTGGCGGGCGCAGCGACTCCGCGGCTGGCCAACAATGACGATCGAACTTAAGGCGGGCGGGTCTTTAATATAATGTCCGATAATAGGTATTATGTAAACTACAGTTACTTCAAACCCTTGATCCTACGGTTGGCCTTCAGAAACTCTTCGGGATCACCACGACCGTATCCCGCTCGGCACTCTTGGGATCGAACAACGCGGCTATGCTCTCGTCGAGCGTGGCCAAACGGGACTTCTTATGCGTTGCCAGCCCCAGCAGATAGGCATCCGTTACCTGCTTGTGGCCCGTCATGCGGCGTTGGAGGTGCCGGACGGCATCCGCAACTGGCAAATCGTCAGCCCAGAATCGATGCGTTGGATGGTTGACGTTGAGAGAAAGGAGTTGAATGGCCGCTGGCAATGTCAAGAAGTTCGGCGAGAAAGCAGGATTCGAAACGATTCTGACGAATGCGCATTCGGTAAACGGACAGGTAGCCCAGCCCTGCCCGGCAGCTCGGGAAAACCAAGTTTGCACTCTGTCATGGGCGCGATGAGTTGGCCACGCAAGCGCAATCAGAGTACTTACGTCCAGCAGAAAGGCTGTCAATCCAACTCATTCTCCAATTCCTTGATCCGCTCTGTCGTGACCTCTGGGGAATCTGGCGGGAGGACTACTACGTGAATCCCATTTACCACCCTTGTCGTCAACGGCGCGTTCAATCCCCGTCGCACCAATTCAGAAACCGCCTTACCCAAAGGCAAAGAACGACTCTCGGCATAGCTCCGCACTACGGGAAGAACATCATCATCGAGACTGAGGGTGGTGCGCACGACACGATGATGCCACAATTACACTTTGATGTCAATATATAGAAATAGCATCATAGTAGATATACGATGCTCGGTTGAACTCATCGCATCGGCCTGAGCAGCTTCTCCAGATCCTCGCGAAACCGCCTCAACGCCTCTAACCTTTCAGGCGTAGCTTCAAGAATTTCCTGCTTCGCTTGGAAAACACGTCGCCCTCCGGTTTCAACCAGAACCCCGATAGCTTCCCCCATCTGCCAACCCGGAGTGCCAAGCATTTGTAATCCGTCGATCGAAGGCACCAGCAGCGCAATGCAGTTGTCGCGCACCACTCCTACGCACTTCGGAAAGCGGTCGAATGCTTTGAGTTCGAAGCCAGCCAAGTAGATTTGCTGAAGCTGTTCCGCCGGATCAGGCATGAGGTTCTTGCGGTGGGTTTCCTTTGTGAACCTTCGTGTCCGGAGCCTGCCCTGAGCGTAGTCGAAGGGTGGTTGAAGCTCTTGAGCCCGTAGAACTACATCTTATATCGCCCCAAATCCTCGTCATTCAGGCCTTCCAGCCACTTTCGGAGCTCGTCACTGGTCACGCGATCCGAAGCGGTAGTCGCCAACTTCGAATTTTTCAAAACTTCATCCTCCACAAAGATCGGGCAATCGACCCGCAATGCCAGCGCCAGCGCATCCGAGGGCCGCGAATCGATGCTGACAATCCGCCCCTCCCGTTCCAGCCAGATCACCGCGTAAAACGTGTCTTCCCGCAGCTCCGTCACCACAACTTTATGGACATTCGTGTCCAAGCCGACCAGCACATTCTTAATCAGGTCATGCGTCATCGGACGCGGCGTGCTCACCTTCTCAATCTCCAGCGCAATCGCGTTCGCCTCATAGATCCCCACCCAGATCGGCAACACCGTATCCGTCCCCGCATCCTTCAGAATTACTATCGGCATATTTGTAACGGGGTCCATCAGGAGGCCTCGAATTTTCATTTCTACTTCCATCATGATCTCCGGAAACTGCTCCGCTCGTTATATCACCAATTCGCCAAAAAGGCTGTTCGGAAACGTGGCCTTGGTCACTACCGTCACGTATCCGCCCGCGGTTGGTTTTATTCCGTCGGGGGTAGTAAAATTGAATACTTTGTTTTGCGACGTGCGGCCGATCCACTGGCCGCGAGCCTCGTTCTTACCTTCAACCATTACTTCAATAGTTGTCCCGAGATACTTATTGTAGCTGGCTCTCTGTATATCGCGTTGTCGCTCGTTGAGGATTGCTAAACGGCGCGCTTTCTCCTCGTCCGGGATTGCGTCCTCGAGGCTTAGCGCGGGAGTGTTGGGACGCGGCGAGTACTTGAACCCGAAGATGGCGTCGTATCCAACTTCGTCGAGCAGCGATAAAGTTTCCTCGAACTCGGCCTCGGTTTCACCCGGGAAGCCCACGATGATGTCGCTGGTGATGCTGATCTCTCGGCGAGCGGCCTTGATCCAGGAGATGCGCTCCCGATACTCATCGAGCGTGTAAAGCCGCTGCATTGCGTCCAGCACCCGCTCCGAGCCGCTCTGTACTGGCAGATGGACGTGATCACACAGCGAAGGAACGGCGTCGATCGCGTCGACGATGTCGCGGCCAAAATCTCGGGGGTGGGAAGTCGTGAACCGTACCCGCCGGATGCCCGGAATCTCGCCCACCGCTGCCAGCAACTCGGCGAAGGTCTTCTTCCCTGTTGGGTCCTTGTAGGAATTCACGTTCTGCCCCAGCAACTGGACTTCGGTGTATCCCAGTTCGGCCATCTGTCGAGCTTCGGACAACACCGACTCGGATGTCCGGCTGCGCTCTTTGCCGCGGGTGAACGGGACGACGCAGTAGGCGCAGAACTTGTCGCAGCCTTCAATGATGGTGATGTATCCGCGATGAGGGTTGGTGCGCGCGGTGAATTCAGTCTCGAAACATTCGTCAGTTTCGCGGTCGTCCAATCCGGTGACGCGCTGCTTCCCTGCCTCGATTTGAATCAGCATCTGCGGCAGATTCCGATACGACGCCGACCCGCAGACCAGCGAAACATACGGAGCGCGCTCGAAAATCTTCTCGCCTTCCTGTTGCGCCACACATCCCAGCACACCGAAGCGCTTGCCCTGCTTGTAGAATTTCTTGTAATCAGAGAGCCGATTAAAGACCTTTTGCTCGGCTTTGTCGCGAATGGAACAGGTATTGTACAGAACCAGTTCGGCCTCTTCGACCGTCTGAACCTGCCGGTATCCCTCTGAGACGAGAGTGCCCACGACCTTTTCGGAGTCGTGCGCATTCATCTGGCAGCCGAAGGTTTCGAGGTAGAAGGTCTTCTGGGAGTCGCTGGCCATCCAAGCTCAAGTATAGCGCAGGGGCCGCATCACACGTGTGTTCGTGGGGACCAGGGCTTCGCCGTTACGGCGCATTTTGCTGGGACGGAGTGCGGAAGCTACCTCTGATCCTGATGCTTCCCCAGCCTCAGAAGCAAGGTCAAAAACTACAAAACCGTTTAACCACGAAGGACACGAAGGTTCACAAAGGTCTGCTGGGTCGGTTCGGGCCGGGGGAAATCTCCTGAGCGCGACCAGAGAACGTCACGCTTTGGGAAGGTTTGACTACTTTGTCTATTTTATCTATTATAGACATTATGCGAACTGTCTCTGCCACGGATGCCAAACAGCGCCTGGCCGCGCTTCTGGACGCCGCCCAGCGTGAACCGGTCGTGATTCGACGCCAAAATCGGGACGTGGCCGTGATCATGTCCGCCGAGGAATACGAGAGGATGCGCGACCTGAACGCCGCAGAGTTCCAGCGCTTTTGCGATCGCGTCGGAGCTCAGGCCAAGGATCGAGGCCTGACGGAATCGTTCCTGAAGAAGTTATTGAAGGACTGATGCGTGAGCGTGAGCGCATCGTCGCCGACACCAACTGCCTAGTTAGCCGACTCCTGCTGCCCTCATCAGTTCCGGGCGACGCGGTTCGCAAGGCCGCCGATTCCGGACTCTTACTCGTGTCCGAAGCCACCATGAACGAACTTGCCGACGTTCTCGCCCGCCCTAAGTTTGACCGCTACATCAGTCTTGCCGACCGCCAGCAGTTCCTTCGAGTGCTTGGACGGGTAGCCGAGTTGGTGCCGATTGTGTCTCCGGTCCGCGAATGCCGAGATCCCAAAGATGACAAGTTTTTCGAACTAGCTCTAAATGGCAAGGCAGACCTGATTCTTACCGGAGACGCCGATCTGCTGGCTCTGCACCCTTGGCGGGAGATCGCAATCTTGCCTCCAGCGCAGTATCTCAAGTGCTGAGTGAGGGAGCAAAACTAGCGGACAGCGTGAAACGTCCCGTCTCTCCCTGAGGATTCGCACTTGCAGAAAAGTATCCACTCGGATACAATGAGATAACTTGAATACCTTGCTGCGGTCGTCCGATTTCGATCTATGGCTGTCCCATCTGCCCGACCAAAGAGCAAAGGCCAGAATTCTGGCTCGCCTGGCCAGCGCGACATTTGGAAATTTCGGCGATTGCGAACCCGTCGGCGAAGGTGTTTCCGAGATGCGTATTCACGTGGGAGCGGGGTATCGGATTTATTACACGCGAACCGGCTCGACCGTTTACGTTCTGCTGGCTGGCGGCGTCAAGGCCTCGCAAACGAAGGACATCGTCAAAGCGAAAAAAATGGCTCGCGAACTCAAGAGGGCAAAACAATGAAGAAAAAGAAAA
>Ga0207003_1048_pt1:5000-32320 | contig 32320 bp, 28 predicted proteins | sample Alteio_BWMinCont_89_FD_153474 | JGI IMG/M metagenome (GOLD analysis project Ga0207003, IMG submission 153474) | Enriched cells from forest soil in Barre Woods Harvard Forest LTER site, Petersham, Massachusetts, United States -... | ecosystem: Environmental > Terrestrial > Soil >...
ATGGGTCATGGAAGAATTGCGTCATTTAGATCAAATCGCTTATGTACGCTTTGCGTCCGTTTATCGAAGCTTTCAAGACATCAAAGAATTTCGCGAAGAAGTCAGCCGTTTAGAAAAAAACAAAGAGGAGTAAATCCATCATGAATCCAACTGCTCGTCGTCATGCACGACAATATGCATTACAAGCCATGTATCAATGGCAACTCTCAGGCACTCCCATCAACGAAATTGAATTAGAATTTCTGGTGCATCACATCAAACAAAAAACCGATGTGGATTATTTTAAAGAATTGCTTCACGGTATTCCTGGCGAATGCGATGAACTCGATAGCCAAATGACGTCTTTTTTAAGCAGACCGATCAATGAACTGGATCCCATTGAACTCGCTGTTTTACGTATCGGTGTGTATGAACTCATGAAGCGTCTCGATATTCCTTATCGTGTTGTGATCAATGAAGCATTAGAACTCGCAAAAAAATTCGGTTCCGTTGAAGGATATAAATTTGTTAACGGCATACTGGATCATGTCGCACGCACACTGCGTATCGATGAAATCAAGGCGCACAAAAAATCATGAATGAATTTTCCATCATTCAGCGTTTCTTCACGAAGCAATCCGTATCACGAAAAGATGTGATTTTGGGAATAGGCGATGATGCTGCGATTACTGCCCCGCCGCTCGATCATCACCTCGTCACCACCACAGACACTCTCGTGAGCGGCGTACATTTTCCAATAGAAACGGATCCCTACGATATTGGATGGAAATCACTCGCAGTGAATTTAAGTGATCTCGCAGCGATGGGCGCAACACCCGCTTGGTTAACGCTTGCTTTAACATTGCCCGAAGTAGATGAAGTTTGGTTAGAAAATTTTTCTCTCGGATTTTTTACTTTAGCAACAGAGCATCAAGCGCAACTCATCGGAGGCGATTTAACTCGCGGGCCTTTAACGATCACCATTCAAGCACAAGGTTTTATTCCCACAGGAAAAACCATTCAACGCAACACCGCAAAATCCGGCGATCTTATTTACGTAACACACACACTCGGCGATGCCAGCGCTGCGTTAGCTATGTTACAAAAAAAAATAAATGTACCTCACGAATATCAAAAAAATATTTTAACGAAACTCAATCGACCCATTCCTCAAATTAAAATAGGCGAACAGTTACAGAGTATCGCGAGTAGCGCAATTGATATTTCAGATGGTCTTGCTGCCGATCTCGGGCACATTTTAGAAAAAAGTACCGCGGGTGCAGAAATCAATGTGGATTCCCTTCCACTGTCCGAAGCATTACAACATCTCGATAAAAAAGATGCTTTGCGTTTTGCCTTGAGCGGTGGTGATGATTATGAATTGTGTTTCACTGTACCCGACAATAAAAAACATTTAGTTCCCGCAGAGTGTATTTGCATTGGTAAAATAACAAATACGAATCGATTGGATTTGCGACATTCGGATGGAACAACATACAACCTGCCTGTGACGGGCTATCAGCATTTTAATGTAAATTAAGAGCAGAACTTTTGATACCGCACTAGACGTGTCATTCCCGCGAAGGCGGCGCTTGTCATTCCCGCGAAGGCGGGAATCTAGCTAAATGGATTCCCGCCTTCGCGGGAATGACAAGCACCGCCTTCGCGGAAATGACAAGCACCGCCTTCGCGGGAATGACAAGCGCCACCTTCGCGGGAATGACACGTCTTAAATAAGAGGTACACTATGCGCCAATACATCGTTCCACCGATTCCCGATTCGATTTGGAAAAAGCCTTCGCATTTTATTGCATTTGGTTTTGGTAGCGGCGCAATCCCGATCGCGCCCGGAACATTTGGTACATTGATCGCGATTCCATTTTATTTAGCGATTTGTTCACTGCCTCTCGTTATTTATATTATTGTTGTCACATTGATTACGATTGGCAGCATTGCATTGTGTGAACGTGTTTCCCACGAAATCAACTCACATGATCATCAGGGAATGTGTCTGGATGAAATCGTTGGATATCTTGTTACGATGACAGGTGCCCCGCATGGAATTTTATGGATTGTCGCAGGTTTTATTTTGTTTCGGGTGTTTGATATTTGGAAACCGTGGCCGATTAATTATGTCGATAAACGAGTCGCAGGCGGATTGGGAATGATTTTGGATGATGTGCTTGCCGGTGTTTACAGTATGATTTGTTTAAAGCTGCTAACACTCTTGTAACCGAGCCTTAAGGATTCCTTAATCTAATTGCTCTACTATTGACCTCATTTTTATATCTAAAATAAAACGAGGTGTTAAGATGGACAGTAGAAACCAGGGCTATGATGGCTATGCTAGGAGAGGCCATAACATCCTGTCGAGACTTGTAAACCCTGATTATCCTGCACACCCTGATTCTCCTATTTGTCCAAAAATTAACGCGCTTCGGGCCCAATTAGACAAACTTTTTGAATCGACTCTCTTATCCAAAGATGACACTCAGCTGAGCCAATTCGTTCTTGACACCCTACCCCAAGAAGCATTGGCTTTAACTCTGGAGCTGCTCGCTGAAAATGGAGCTACTGTCTTGCAAGGTCTTCAAGAATTCAAATCTGAAACAGAACAAAAAGCAGACCTTGAAAAGTTCAAGGAATTATACTTAGCTTCTCGCGATGGAGGAGAATACGGGGTTCCAGATCTTGTAAAATGGGTGAAGTCACAGAAGAAAGTTCTGTGGGAAAATTTAGGAGAGAGAAACGAGGAGATAAACTATGCAAACACCCAGTTGACACCTTATCTCGGCAATATAAGCCAGACTCTTACAAGACAAGTGCTGCAGAGCTTTTTACGCCCGAATGCTCTTGATTGCAAAAAAAACCTCGATGCCCTTGCAGACAATCTCAACCGGGCATATGAATCCTCAAAAGGCAAAAAGGAGGTAATAACCGAACACCTGATCACAACACCCACTACAGCTATTAGAGAAACACTGGCTGACCTCCCACCAGCACCTCAACAGTGGTTTACCAAAAAGCTAGATACCTTGCTTGCTTCTAAAAACCCGTTTTGGACGCAGGCGTACCAAATACACAAGCTTAAACAAACTGTCGATTCTACAAGAGCACGCTTTCTTCTGCTCTCACAGCTTGATCAAGCTCTTGTTACAACGGCTTGTGATGTATTTAATGCATTTAATGCATTTTCAATTCAACCATCCAGTGTTTTTTATTCGCGATGGAAATATTTTTGTTCGGACCTAGAAAGAGGGATATCGTCGGAGACTACGCCACTAACACAGCTTACTCAATTAACCGCTCAGATAGAACCCTTCCAAAAAATTGTTGCACTTGAGACACAATGTAAAGCATTGGAAACTGAAGCGGCTCAAATCATTACCGACTTCAAATCGGATGAGCAATGTGAACCTCAGATGAAAAAACTGGATGAACTTATTTTAACTTTTAATAAAACAGTAAGACCTAGCGATCGGCTCGAGTGTGAGGATACAAATGTTATCGCAAAGATTGGCTCTTTGGTTGAGAACTTTAAAAGCCTTGTGCAGGAGTTAAAAGAAATAAAAAAACAACGACAAGATGTTCAAGAAGCGCTGGAAGCGGTGCAAAAAGCGGAAGCTGCTACTAAAACAAGAAAAGAACAATTGTTTACAATTTCTCAAAACGCTGGCCCACAGGAATGGAAAGGAAGATCAACACAAATGGAAGGGTTCGAAGTTGAAGAACCACCCAAACCTGCTGCTACTTCTGCTTCATCAAGTTGGTGGTCCTCGCTTTGGACAAGCAGAGAAAATGCTTCGCCTGCGACAACGCAACCGACTCTGTCTTCTTCTGCAAGGAAAGGGTTTAGTCTGAATGGCTAATTTACAGCAACCGGAGTTACGCACTGCACTCACCCCATTCTTTTTTAAAAAAGTCGGTGGGTCGCCGCAGGACGACATAGTCGGGGGGGCCCCTGCAAAGAGCAGAACTGTTTTTTAATCTCTCTTAATATTTTCTTAATCTAATTGCTCTACTATTGACATCATTTTTATATCTAAAATAAGCGAGGTTTTAAATGGACGGCAGACAGCACAACTACGACAGAGGCTACGGCGACCCCACTAAAGAGATCTTTACACATGCTTTCTCTTCTCCAGAACAACGTAAAAATTTCGTCGCTAACGTCGATAAAGCCTGCAAACTTAAAAAACATCTAGACATCAAGAAAACAGGCGATAACATCCTGTCGAGCCTTACAAACTCTAATGGCCGTGAGCAATCTAATTCTGTTCTTCATCAAAAATTGAATGCGCTCCAGACCGAATTAAACACACTTTTTGATTCAGCTCTATCATCTGACAATAGTGCTCAGCTGAAAAATTTCGTTGAGGTTATATTACCGAGAGAACAATCGGTTTTAAGGCCTGCACTAAATGAAAAAAACCGCTTTCTGAATGGAGCCTCTGAAGCAAAGCAAATTCTTGACGAGCTCAGCAGCAAATATAAAAAAAATAAAAAAGCCGCCCGAGATCAATTGGATACACTTCATTCAACTGTTGATGGAATACTTAAATACAGCAGCGTATATGAATTTAGCGGCGGCGAGGGAAGGCTCAATCTTTCCACTCGCATACAATCAGTGAATGATGAACTTGAAATACTTGTTCATTCCTTAAAAAGACAAAAGACTCTAGCCCAGCTCGAACAAGATGGAGCGACCTTTTGGCAAGATCTTCAAGAATTCAGATCTGAAGCAGAACAAAAAGCAGAGTTGAAAAAGTTCAATAAACTGTGCTTGCCTGCTCAGGAGATTTCCGATGAAAAAGAATTGCGGATTTGGTCAGGTCTTGCAGGTTGGGTAAGCTCACAGAAGGAAATCTTGTGCCGCAAATTAAAAGAGAAAGAAATAGAGATAGGTTATGCAGACCGCAAGTTAATGCCCTATCTCGGTGACGTAAACCATGCTCTTAAAAACAAAGAATTCCGTTCCTTCCTCCCAGAGTGGGATCCTCATGGTTTTAAAACAAGGCTCGATAATTTTGCAGACAATCTCGATAGAGCGTATGAATCCTCAAACAACAAGCAAGAAATAACTCAACAACTAATAACAATACCCACTGCAATGATTAGAATGACATTGGATGGGTTACCAGCACCACTTAAACAGTGGTTTACCGCAAAATTGGATGCCTTGCTTATTTCTGAAGACCGTTTTTGCACACAAGCGTACCAAATGCACGAGCTTGAGAAAACTGTCAATTCTTTTTATCTTCAGCTCTCAGACCCTGACCGCGCTCTTGTTCCAACGGCTTGCAATGTATTTGCTGCACTTAATGCATTTTCAATTCAACCATCCAGTGTTTTTTATTCACGATGGAAATGTTTTTGTTCGAACTTAGAAATAGGGATATCGTCGGATACTATGGCACTAAAAGACCTTGCTCGATTAACCGCTCGGATAGAACCCTTCCAAAAAATTGTTGAACTTGAGACACGGTTTAAAGCATTAGAAGCTGAAGCAACTCAAATCGTTATCGGTTTGCAAGCGAATGAGCAGTCCAAATGTGCGATAGAACAATTTGATACGCTTGTTTCAACTTTTAATCAAACAGTAATCGCTCAGGAGGGCGATGATGGTTATGATGGTTATGATTATGATGCTCATGATTATGATGATTATAATCAGGGTGATGAGGGTAACACAAAGCTTATCACCCAGATGGAACCTCTGGTTGGCGAGCTTGGAAAAGCTTTAGAAACTCTCAAACAAATAAAACAGCAACAACAAGATGCTCAAGAAGTGCTGGAAGAAGTGCTGGAAGAAGCGCTGGAAGAAACGCTGGAAAAAGCGAGAAAAGCGGAAGCTGCTGCTAAAGCAAGAAAAGAACAATTGTTTACAATTTCTCAAAACGCTGGCCCGAAGGAATGGAAAGAAAGATCAACACAAATGGATGGGTTCGAAGTTGAAGAACCACCCAAACCTGCTGCTACTTCTGCTTCATCAAGTTGGTGGTCTTCCCTATCCTCCTCGCTTTGGACAAGCAGAGAAAATGCTCCGCCTGCGGCAACGCAACCGACTCTGTCTTCTTCTGCAAGGAAAGGGTTTAGTCTGAATGGCTAATTTACAGCAGAAGTAACAGAACAAAAAACGCTTAGCACGCCTTCCTCCTGTGGAGGCATAGGCATCAAGCTAAGGAAATAATACGACGTGTCACCCTGTGCGCCAGACGTGTCGCCCTGTGCGCCAGACGTGTCACCCTGCGCGCCAGACGTGTCACCCCGCGCGCCAGACGTGTCACCCTGTGCGCCAGACGTGTCACCCTGTGCGCCAGACGTGTCACCCTGTGCGCCAGACGTGTCACCCCGCGCTAGTCGCGGGGTCCGGGCTTGAAAATATAAAAATAGGCTATTAATTTTTTTAATTGATTTTTTTATTGATTAAAGCCCAGACCCCGCGACTAGCGCGGGGTGACAGCTGTGCTACCGCGGGGTGACATCTGTGCTACCGCGGGTGACAGCTGTGCTACCGCGGATGACAGCTGTGCTACCGCGGGTGACAGCTGTGCTACTCACAAAAAATTTCTCTTAGCTTGACGCCTATGCCTCCTGTGGAGGCATAGGCGTGCTAAGCGTTTTTTGATTTGCAATATGGATCTACGACTTCGATCCCAGGAAAATATTTTTGCACCGCATCTCGATCTTTTTCTAAAAAAAGTAATTTTAAATTAGGCCCTGCATCTTGCGTGAAGAATATCATTAATCCTTCTTCACGCAATTTCCAAATCACTTGCATCGCAGAAATCGTTTCCGGTAAAAAATAACAAACTGTCGGCCAGGCACTCAACATCGTTGCATGCATCGTCATTGCATTCGATTCCGCAGTTTCGCCCAGCAAAATAAAATCTTTCGATTGAACCGCCTGTTTTAATTTCGATAAATCATGACTCACTTTAGCAGGCCATGCACTATACAATGGACTGGTTGTCACAGTACGCTGCATCGCATCGCGTGAACTGATTTTTTTTTCTTTCTCACTCAAAATAAGTAATCCAATGCGAAGCTCCGGCCACTCTGCTGCGATCCGCTCGCCATAACTGTCCATTCCATTTTCTTGAAGTCCTGCATGCCATTCAACAAAACCCTGCCAGAGAGAACGACACGCACTTCCACTTCCCAGGCGCGCGAAAATAGAGAGTTCATGTTCTTGCAATTCCCAGCCAAATAAATTATTTAATGCACGCGTCAAAGAAGCAAAACCACATGCAGAAGAGGCTAATCCTGCACCCACTGGAATATTCGTTTGTGTCTTGATGACAAAATGCAAATCGTGATTTACTCGAAATAAATTTAAAAAGGCTAACAACCGTTTTCCAAACGCAGATTCCAAATTTATTTTTTCATCATTCAAATAAACTCGATCCTGATCGCTTAATGATAATTCCGTCGTTGCGCCTTTATTTCCTAGCGAAATCGAAAAACTGGATGTCACTGGCAAATTTAGCTCTTGATCGCGCTTTCCCCAATATTTGCAAAGTGCAATATTGCTGGGTGCGAACGCTTGTGCAGATGAATGACGCGGCAATGCCGTTTGGCGTTCTGATAATATCGCAGAAACCACATCAGATTTTTTCACAGCGCATTCCTTCATTGCTCATATTGACTCGTATTTGTTTTGCATTCGGCGGTAATAAGAATGGATCGAGCTCACATTCGCCGAGCGCGATCACACAATCCCCCAAGCCCGCACCGGATATTTTAATTCCCAATAAATTCGATTGCGGTTGCATCAATTCGATGATGCGATCGATTGCAGCTGTGTTCACACCCAATAGATTACTCATAAATATTTGTTGAATATTCATCATGGCTCCCAATTTTCTCCAGTCTTTTTCCTTTACTGCATCCATCCCTTGCAAAACGCAACCATTGATCGCCTTCATCAACTCGGAAAACATATCAGCTCTATCAACAAATTTTTCATGTACGTGCTTGATTGCAATCGGGGTGGGAGTTTTATTGCCTGAATACACGACTGTCATCGGATAAGTGAATGGCATTTTATTCGCAATAAAAGGCTCCGCGCGATACGATACAATCCCGCCCAACACGCAAGCTGCAACATCTGCACCCGATCCCACACCTTGCACATCACGCACGATTTTTCGTGCTCGTTTAATCAATTCGGGAGTTGAAAAAAATAATTCACACCACGTTGCTACCGCCAAAAAAGTTGCGACGGTGACAGCAGCAGAGGATGCAAAACCTATTTTGTCAGAAAATTCAGATTCGATTTGAATATGACAACCGTGTTTTAAATATTTTTTGAATGAAAGTAGCGTACTTAACACAAATTGGAAAGGTGGAACACTTTCCAAATGTGACACTGTGGTTTCGTAATGACCGAGAGATGAATCCAAAATAATTCGCTCATCATCGCGGGGCATTAATTTCACATGCATTCTTCGATCAATCGCACACACCAATGCATGTTGTCCGTGCAAAACAGCATATTCGCCCAAGAGCATCAAACTGCCGGGTGCAGATGCATTAAACAATGTGCACCCCCCGCGACTCGCCTGCGACTGGCAAAATAGAATAATGATATTGCGCACACAATGCAGCCAACGCTTCAATGTCTTCTGTCATGACAAGCACAATCCCTGCTTTTTCACCAGCAACTGCACCTGCTCCACAAATTTTAGCCGCTCCTTGAACTTCACGAATAAAACGTTGCACTGTCTCAGGCACCACACCAATTTTGACGAGTAATTCATGATTCGCGCGAATCGCTCGCTTCACTTCAATCAAATCATTCGCTTGGAATGCAAGATCCATCGCTTCTGTCACCGCTGCAAAATCATCGGCGATATGACTTTCTTTAAAATAACGCGCTGCTCGCATGACACATTCGCCCGTCGTCGTTTGAGGTGCACCCGTATTGATTAAATACATAGGCATCGTGGGCACAGCGCGTCGAGAAATGTTTCCATTATTCATAAAAACACATCCGCCGTGCAGAGACACTTGCAAATCCAAACCACTGGAATAACCATGTTGCATATTTTCCGCTTCTAAGGCTAAGCGAAAAAAAATATCTGAAGGCAGCTCTACTTTTAAGTGATGCGCAATAGCATGCATGACACTTAACACAGTCGCAGCAGACGATCCCATCCCACATCCCATGGGAATATCGGATTGCAAATGAATTTTAATGCCTTGCATTAACTTGAGATTAAATGTTTCCACAAAAAGAGAAAAAGCAAATTGCGCGAGCTCTGTGGGTTTTTGCAGAACATCACGAATTTTTAAATCACCGGAAATAAATCGCTGATAATTTTGCTTGAGACGACTTTTTAAACGATTAAGTGCAGTGAGTGTCAAGCTGTGCTCATGAGCTAAATCAGATAAATCAAATGAAACAATCGGCAATCGTTGAGAGCTAGCCGATGCGGTGACATAACGATTCACCGCCATGGCTAGCGCGGGCTTGCCGTACACCACAGCATGTTCGCCGGAAAGAATCAATTTACCCGGTGCATGTACTTTCACTTTCGATTCGCTCATAAATTCGTTTATGGTCTTTTATTGCAGCCAGGCGAAACTCACCTGTACGATGTTGCGGCATATCACAATGCGCTCCATCTTGTGGATATCGATAGGTATAAAATGCTTCGTATTCTGGATAACTTAAAGATGTTCTTTCATTTAATATTTTTTCGTGATGATGTGTGTCTAACATGGTTCGATAACCTGGCTGAACGACACCGCTAAAATATTCTGCGACACAGCCCGATCCATAACTGTAAAAACCAATTCGTTTATTCGATAAATCCTCTGTCGCCAAATCCAGTAATGCAGTTAATCCCACATACAATGAAGCGGTATAACTATTTCCAATTTGTCGCCCATACGTCAGGGAATGGCCAATGTGCGAAAATAATTCTTCGTCAGTTAATTTTTCATGACCATTGATTTTCGCTAAATGTTGATGCGCTTTTTCAACTAAACGCGGAACCGGTGTGTGATAACAATAATAATCGTGATCGTGAAAATGTCTGCCTGACCACGCATGATATTGCTCCCAGGATTTTTCCAACATGTTTAAATATAATTTGCTGGAATATTTTCCTTCGACAAACGCTTCTTCTGAATAATTCGGTCGCCAAAAATCCATTACGTGTTCTGTGACCACACCGTATTCCGGTTCAAATGCAATAATGCGCGGATCTGCAGATAATACCATCGCAATCGCGCCGCAACCTTGGGACGATTCTCCGGGCGTACCCAATCCATAACGCGCTTCATCAGACGCGATCAATAAAACTTTTTTATCGGGATATTGACGCAAAAAAGGCAGTGCGAGTTGCAACGCCAATGTGGCACTGTAACACGCTTGTTTTAATTCAATCACGCGGCAACGTTCGGACAATCCCAGCAAATGATGCACATAAATTCCAGCTGCCTTAGATTGATCAACACCGGATTCTGTCGCAAACAATAACATTTCAATCGAATGGGGATCGACATGACGAATCGCTCGAAGTGCTGCATTCGCCGCGAGCGTGACAATATCTTCGCTGGGCGCTGTCACGCCCATGCGATATTGACCTAAGCCCGTATGAAATTTTTCAGCATCCACGCCACGCGCTTTCGCCAACGAAGCTAAATCCAGCGCATAATGCGATGTGTAAAAAGCAATTGTATCAATACCCACTTTAAGCACGCGATCGGCCCTCATTGGATTTTCGACGTTCTAATTTGAGATGCGATTTCATTAATTCGCCTGGATTGGTTTGTGCTGCAAGCAAGGACAATTCACCGCACAATACGGTGCCTGCTGCAATAATCGCTAATCGACGCGCATTATCACCGGATTCTCGTTCTTCCAAACACCCTAACATACGTAAATTTTCTCGAACAAAATCGAATGTCTTACCACTTCCCACAGAGCCCACAATGACATTCGGCAACGTCACTGAAAAATATAAATCATGACCGCGCACTTCTGCATGCACCATACCTTGTGATCCTTCGATAATGTTCGCAGCATCTTGTCCTGTCGCTAAATAAAAACCGAGTAGCATATTCGCAAAATGCGCATTCGCCGTGCGCAGTCCGCCTGCCATAATATTTCCAATGAGATTTTTTTTGATATTGAGCTGCACGATTTGTTCAGGCGTCGTTTTCAAATATTTTTTGCAAACATCGAAAGGAACTTTCACTTCTGCGACAACATACTTACCGCGCCCTAAAATACCATTCACCGCAGATACTTTTTTATCGCTGCAATAATTTCCCGAAATGGAAACATATTTCAATGTGCGAAAACGCAATAAAATCCACTCAAGTAATCGATCAGCAGCCAGGGTTGACATATTGTGTCCCGCCGCATCGCCTGTATTAAATTCAAAGCGTACGAAAATTAAATTACCGTTCACTTGCGTGTGAACATCGAGCAAGCGCGCGAAACGACTGGTCTCGGCAATGATGGTTTGCATCGCTTCTTTGTGTTGTTGCAAATTCAACACAGCCTCGTAAGCATCAACGACATTCTCTGCTTCTAATAAAACAGAGCGCGTCATGCGATCATCGATGATAACAGCGCGAATACCGCCCGATAAAAAACACACTTTGGCCCCGCGATGCGTCGATGGCCACAACGGTGTTTCAAAGGTCGCGAGAGGAACCATCACTTCTGCTTTGACTTCAGGGCCGCTCAATTTCAAAGGGCCTACTAAGCGCATAGGGACGGTTGCAATTTGTTCTGTAGTTTGCCAACGCATAGGCTAATGTGTCCAACAAAAGGAAGTTTGTGCTATAAAAGGCGTCTCATTCTACTGGAAAACAATTGATGACAGCAACTGAACACGTCATTCTCGTTGACTTGAACGATAATCCGTTGGGAACGGCTGAAAAACTCTCGGCCCATCAACAAGGGCTGTGCCACCGCGCCTTTTCTGTTTTCATTTTTCGTCAAGGTGTTACGACAGAAGTGCTGCTGCAGCAACGGGCTCATCACAAATACCATTCCCCAGGGTTATGGACTAATACCTGTTGCTCTCATCCGCGCCCGGATGAAGAGATTGTGCGGGCAGGTGAGAGGCGTTTGAAAGAAGAAATGGGCATTCAAACCACGCTCGAGTGGGCGGGCAAGTTTCATTACGTGGCTCATTTTGAGAATGGTTTGATTGAAAACGAAGTGGACCATGTTTTGGTGGGCTCTCTCGCCCAGGAGTCATTTCACGTCAATCCAGAAGAAGTTCAAGATTATCGCTGGGTGGATGTCTCTGTTCTGTATGAAGAAATTGCCCGTGAGCCGGATCGGTTTACGCCTTGGCTAAAACAGGCATTGGAAATCGCCACGGCGTCATTGCGAGCGTAGCGAAGCAATGACGGAAGGAGGGCGGTTTTAAGGTTTTCTTAAGGATAGGCTTGTATAGTATGTGCACTAAATACACATACTAAAACGAGGTTTTAAATTATGTTGCGTTTGTTTTTTAAGGAAAAAACACCAGAAGAATTAGCCCTTGAGGAAGCGGTAGCTGAAGCAAAAAAGTTGATTGATCAAGCGGTTCCGCTCTGCTTCACACAAACTCCGCAAGAACGTCGTAAAATATTAGAAGCTGATCTTTCGCTAAGAGCTTCTTTTGGAACAGAACAGGTCGTTGCTTTTAATAAAAGCCTTGTTAACTACATAAAAAGTAAAAACGAAGAACTTGAGACTCAAAGAAGGATTAAACAAAAAGCAGAAGACAAACGGAAGAAAGAGGAAAAGAAAAAGGAAAAGAAAAAGGAATATGACCAAAAAATTAAAACACTTTCTGAGGAAATTTCCGCTGGTTCTGATACTAATGAAGATCTGGAAGGACGCATTGCTGATCTTATAAAAGAGCATTCAACCCTTGAGACGGAATACAAGAACAAACTTCGCAAACTAGCTGAGGACCAACAAAAAACAGTTGGGGAATTCGTTAAATCGCTCCCTAAAAATCCTCCTTCTTTTGTCAAGGTAAATAAAAAAATATCCGATGAATACTCTACTTTCAGAAACATAAAGGATACTATAACGCAGCCTGTCCCCCGCGACTCATTGTCTTATGCAGCCGCCTGGCTCACTTGTATTCTGGAAAAAAAACGTCAAGTGCTGCGTGATCAAATGCCCAGAGAGACAGGGCTATGGCTAGATGAAGCGATGGATGCTGCTGCAAACGCACAAGAAGAGGAAAAAGCGACAGAGCAACAACGTCCTGCTCTCCCTAACTCTACCGAAACACTGCCAGCGCCAGTGCTCGTTCATCTTGAAACAACTGGCTCGCCATCCGTGAGTGGAAACTGGGGAACACAAACTCAGCAAACACCTTTGCCTGTACAGCCTCGTGTTGAAGCAGTGGTTCCGCGTCTTACTCTCGGAGCGTCAAGGATAAATTAACCCGCCTTGTCATGCCAGCGTGCTTTTAGCTGGCATCCAGTGCCATTAAAAGTCGCTGGATGCCAGCTAAAAGCATGCTGGCATGACAGAATTTTTATTCGGAAATCGCCCTCTAACCACACACCGGAAACTGTTTACACAGCGCCAACACATTCTCTCTCACACGCAAAATCGTTTTTTCCTTTTGTAAATCATCCTGCAAATCATCCAACACATCACATACCCAATGCGCCAACTGCACACATTCTTTTTCTTGAAATCCACGCGTGGTCACCGCCGGTGTTCCTAAACGCAATCCACTGGTGATAAAAGGCGATTGCGGATCATTCGGCACCGCATTTTTATTTACAGTGATATACGCGCGGCCCAATGCATTTTCTGCCTCTTTCCCTGTGATTTTTTTCTCAATCAAATCGACTAAAAATAAATGATTGTCTGTTCCACCACTCACAATTTTATAATCCCGTTCGATAATAACTTTCGCCATCGCGCGCGCATTGTTTAAAACACGTTGCTGATAATCTTTAAAATCCGGTTGCAACGCTTCCTGAAACGCAACCGCTTTCGCAGCGATGACATGCATCAAAGGTCCGCCCTGCGCGCCTGGAAATACTGCTGATTGTAATTTTTTTTCTAACTCGGGATTCGCTTTTGCTAAAATCAATCCACCGCGCGGCCCACGCAATGTTTTATGTGTCGTCGATGTAGTGACGTCTGCAATATTCACCGGCGAAGGATACAAACCCACTGCTATCAATCCTGCGACATGCGCAATATCCGCCATCAAATACGCGCCGACACTGTCTGCAATATCGCGCAATCGCTGCCAATCCACGATACGAGAATACGCTGAAAAACCCGAAACAATTAATTTCGGTTTGTGTTGTATCGCTAAACTTTCGACTTGGTCGTAATCAATGAGTCCTGTTTTTAAATCCAAACCATACGAATGCACTCGATATAATTTTCCTGAAAAATTAACAGGTGAACCATGCGTCAAATGTCCTCCGTGTGCCAGACTCATTCCCAAAATCACATCACCGGGCTGAATCATCGCCGCATATGCGGCTACATTGGCTTGTGATCCTGAGTGTGGTTGAACATTTGCATACGCTGCGCCGAATAATTTTTTTGCGCGCTCGATCGCCAAATTTTCTGCGACATCTACAAATTCACAACCACCGTAATACCGTTTACCGGGATACCCTTCAGCATATTTATTAGTGAGCACAGAACCTTGCGCTTCCAATACGCGTCGACTCACATAATTTTCCGATGCGATCAATTCGACGTGTTCTTTTTGACGTTGCTCTTCATTTTTAATGGCTTCAAAAAGTGCGGGATCTAATTCTTTTAATGACATTTCCATATTGTTTACCTTTTAAAATAATTCAAGGGTGCAACCGATTGCACATGTCCTGCTCGAATGTAATCATGCATCGATTGAAAAATGAGATCCCATGTGGATGCACTTTCAAAATAGGGAATCATCGCCATGATATTTCCCGCTTTGTTTGACACAGCTGCAATATTTTCCGCACTCCCGTACTGAAAAACAGTCAATCCTTGCAATTGCATTTCGATCAACAAAGCAGGCGGTATCACAAAATAACTTTCTGCACGCGAAATTCGTAAAATATTTTTGGGATCCAGATGGCGCGTAAAAGCATTTAATTGATAGTCATTCGATAACTGCATACTTTCAGGATGCTCTTGTGAGTGATCCATCCAATCGATCACCGCTTTGTTATTTTCAACGCCGGGGACAAGACCTGCTTCTACAAGAAATCGTGCGCCCTGCCCAATCCCTAATACGGGTTTGTCTCGACAAACTTCGGGTGAAGAAGATATTTTTTGGAGAAAGATATATCCATCATATTCGTCGAGTGATTCAGACGGTGAAACACATTCAGCTTGCATCCCTGCGCGCTCTACTGAAAGAATGATTTCAGGGACCTCTTCAAATTGCACGATAGCGATACGCATGATGGGATACCTCAAGAAGTCGATATTTTCATCATGACATAGGGATTGTGGGGTTCCGTTTTAAATCCATATTTTTGATACAGCCCATGTGCATCTTCCGTCATCAAAAACCATCGGAAAACGCCGCGCAACTGTGGATGCTCTAAAAGATATTTCATCAATGCCTTACCAATCCCTTTTTTGCGATGCGCATCGTCTATAAAAACATCCCAAATCGAGGCAAATTCAGAAAAATCCGTAATAACACGGGCAAAACCCACTTGTTTCCCTTGATAAAGCACACAAAAACAAATGGAATGCTCGACGATCAAGGGAAGGCGCTCAGGTGGTAATCCTGTCGAATAACGCGAAGGAATACAGAGCAAACGATACAAATACTCCAAGTCTAGTTTTGTCTTATCTGCTGTCAGTGTATATTCACCAAACTGAAATTCAGCATAGGGTTTGCGATACGTCATCGGTAGCCTTTATTTTAAAGATTGAAACGATCGGTATTATAATATACTTTTCCACAAAAGAGATTAGATTAGGACAGCCAATATGTCATACAAACAAACCCACTACGTTTCTAAAGCGGTAGATGAAAATGGGATTGCCCATTACACCGAGGAAGAAAATGCAGTATGGGAGATGCTATTTGAGCGTCAACGTAAAATCATCGAAAACCGCGCATGCGATGAATATATTCAAGGCATTGAATTGTTGAATATGTCAAAGGATAAGATTCCGCAATGTAAGGAAATTTCAGCCGCATTGCATAAAATCACGGGATGGGAACTCGAACCGGTACCCGCTTTGATCCCTTTCGAAAAATTTTTCCATCTGCTCGCGAATCGTCGTTTTCCCGCTGCGACGTTTATCCGAACACGCGAGGAGCTCGACTATTTGCAAGAGCCCGATATTTTTCATGAAATCTTTGGTCATTGCCCTTTGTTAACCAATCCCGCTTATGCTGAATTTACCCATATGTATGGGAAGTTGGGTTTGGCGGCAAGCAAAGAAGATCGGGTATTACTGGCAAGATTGTACTGGTTTACGATTGAGTTTGGTTTGATCCGTCAACATAATCAGACACGCATTTACGGCGGTGGGATTTTATCTTCCAAAGGTGAAACGGTTTATTGTCTGGAAGATCCGAAAGTGATTCGCAAACCATTCGATCCCATAGAGGTGTTGCGCACGCCTTATCGCATCGATATCATGCAGCCGATTTATTTTGTGATCGATAACTTTGATACCTTGTTTCATTTAACCAGTGTAGATTTAATTAGCCTGATTCACGAAGCGCGTGAATTGGGTGAATACGATCCTCTTTATGCTCGTGAAGGAGAAGAAAACAAATGAGTTCAACCTGCGATTTACAATCAAAACACTGCGTCCCTTGTGAAGGTGGCGTCCCGACTCTCACGGCAGATAGAGTGAAAACACTGCTCTCTCAATTGAAAGATTGGGAAGTCAATGCGGAAAAAACGAAGATTACTCGCCGTTTCACTTTCAAAGGTTTTTATAAGACGATGGCATTTGTGAATGCAATTGCCTGGATTGCGAATCAAGAAAATCATCATCCGGATATGGAAGTGGGTTATAACTACTGCGTAGTCCATTTTACGACGCATGCGATCAATGGATTGTCTGAAAATGATTTTATCTGTGCGGCAAAGATTGATGGGTTGGGTTAGGGAGACCTGTCATGCCAGCATGCTTTTAGCTGGCATCCAGCGTCTTTAAAGTCACTGGATGCCAGCTAAAAGCATGCTGGCATGACAAATTCCCTAATGCTCTTATTTTGATCAAGCCAGTGGCGTAAGCTCAAAAACCGGTATAAAATAGCGCCGATTTGTTTTTAATTTAACCTCTGAGGTAAATAATGAAAAAGATTTTAACTGCGCTGGTAGCATTGCTCACCAGCCTCTCTTTGGCAGGATGCTCAGATATGACGAATCAGGATGTCGGTACAGTTTCAGGCGGTGTCGTGGGTGGTTTACTCGGTAGCCAATTCGGCGGCGGTAATGGTAAGTTATTGGCTGTCGGCGCTGGAGCACTTGCCGGAGCATTGTTAGGCGGAGCAATTGGTAAGAATATGGATAATAACGATAAAATGCGAATGAACCAAGCATTGGAAACGAATTCTGTCGGTCAACCAGCTTACTGGCAAAACCAAAATACCAACACAAACTACACTGTGGTTCCCACACGAAATGTGACTGTTGAGGGTAACCGATATTGCCGCGAATACCGCACGACTGCGAATGTTGCTGGTAAACAACAGCAAGTTTATGGCACGGCTTGCCGTCAGCCAGATGGGGCATGGCAGGTTGTGAGTTAAATAAAAAACAGAACGCTCCCTGTTACGAAAAAAACTTAGCACGCCTTCCTCCGCAGGGTATAGGCGTCAAGCTAAGGAAATAATACGATGGTGTCACCCGCTAAAGAAATAATACGACGGTGTCACCCGCTAAGGAAATAATACGACGGTGTCACCCGCTAAGGAAATAATACGACGGTGTCACCCGCGAAGGAAATAACATGACGTGTCACCCCGCGCTAGTCGCGGGGTCCGGGCTTGAAAATATAAAAATAGGCTGTTAATTTTTTTAATTGATTTTTTTATTGATTAAAGCCCAGACCCCGCGACTAGCGCGGGGTGACAGCTGTGCTAGCGCGGAGTGACAGCTGTGCTAGCGCGGGGTGACAGCTGTGCTACCGCGGGTAACAGCTGTGCTACTCACAAAAAATTCTCTTAGCTTGCGTGCTAAGCTTTTTTCGTAACAGAGAGCGGCTCTGTTACACAATGACAAAAGGAATTTCATCTATGCAACACATCGGATTTATTGGTTTAGGCATCATGGGCAAACCCATGGCAACCCGTTTGCTCCACGCAAAATATCCCGTTTCCATCTACGCCCGCAAAGCGGAAGTCGCGGAATCCCTCGTGGCCGAGGGTGCCAATGTCTATTCCTCTCCCAAAGAATTAGCCGCTTCTGGCGTTGATGTGATCATCACCATGGTCTCTGCAACGACCGACGTGGATGAAATATTGCTTGGGAAAAAAGGCATCATCCATACCGCAAAACCGGGTTGCATCGTAATCGATATGAGCACGATTTCCACCTCTGCCACCCAACGATTTGCCGCTCAACTGGCTAAAAAACAAATCCACATGTTGGATGCTCCCGTCTCTGGCGGCGAAAAAGGCGCAATCGATGGGACTTTGTCCATCATGGTCGGCGGAAAGACTGAGGTTTTAGACAAAGTCCATCCTCTCTTAAAAAAACTCGGGCATCGTATTATTCATATCGGCGATCATGGCGCCGGTCAAATCGCCAAATCCTGTAATCAAATTTTGATTGCTGAAACGATTATTGGTGTGAGCGAAGCGCTCGCACTCGCCAAAGCATCCGGTGTGGATCCCACAAAAGTGCGAGAAGCGTTGCTGGGCGGTTTTGCCAACAGTCGCATTTTGGAAACACATGGGCAACGCATGTTAGACAGCGATTACAAACCTGGATTCAAATCTGCTCTACACCGCAAAGATTTACATCTCGCATTAGAACAAGCTCATCAAGCCGGAGTCGATTTGCCCGGCGCGAATCAAGCTATGCATAGCCTCGACCGACTCGTACTCAAAGGTCATGGTGAGCTTGATTCATCTGCTATGCACTTATTAATCGAGGACTAACATGAGTAAAACTAAAATCACACACGCGTGCCAAGCGTGTGGTGCCCAATTCCCGAAATGGTCAGGACAATGTTTGGGATGCGGCGCATGGAACAGTATCGTCGAAGAAATCACTCAATCCGCATCGCATCCTCGTTATCAGGGATATGCCATCGGCGAACCTGCCATCACGCAATTATCGGATATTACTTTGTTGGAAGAAGAATCACGTCTCACGACGGGATTGAAAGAATTGGATCGCGTATTGGGCGGCGGTTTAGTGATGGGATCGGCGGTGTTAATCGGCGGTGATCCCGGCATTGGAAAATCCACTCTGTTATTGCAAACACTGTGTCATTTAGCTCAAACGTTGAAAGTGTTGTACATCACCGGCGAAGAATCTCTGCAACAAGTCACATTACGCGCACGTCGTCTCGGATTACCTGCAGAAAATTTATTGTTGCTGGCTGACACGCACGTCGAGCGTATTTTAAAACACGCACAAAAAGAAATGCCTCGCGTATTGGTCGTGGATTCCATCCAAACGATGCACACAGATTTACTGCAATCGGCTCCGGGCGCAGTCGGTCAAGTACGCGAAAGTGCTGCGCAACTCGTGAAATTTGCGAAACAAACACACACCGCACTATTTCTCGTGGGACATGTGACGAAAGAAGGAACGCTAGCAGGACCTCGCGTGTTAGAACATATGGTCGATGCCGTTCTTTATTTTGAAGGTGAACAAGACAGTCGTTATCGTTTGATCCGTGGCATTAAAAATCGATTTGGTGCCGTAAATGAATTAGGTATTTTTGCAATGACGGATAAAGGATTGCGTGAAGTGAATAATCCTTCCGCGATTTTTTTATCTCGTTACGAAAAACCGGTCTCGGGAAGCGTCATCACTGCAACGAAAGAAGGCACTCGGCCTTTATTAGTTGAACTGCAAGCGCTCGTGGATGCAAGTCATATGGCAAATCCGCGACGTGTTTGTGTGGGCCTTGATCCGCAACGTCTTTCGATGTTGTTGGCTGTGTTGCATCGACACAGTGGTATTGTAACGTTTGATCAAGATGTGTTTGTGAATGCGGTCGGTGGCGTGCGCGTCACAGAGACTGGCGGTGATTTAGCATTGCTGCTCGCTGTGTTGTCGAGTTTACGCAATCGTCCTGTGCCGCATGATTTAATTATTTTTGGTGAAGTGGGATTGGCCGGTGAAATTCGTCCTGTACAAGGCGGTCAAGAGCGTTTGCGCGAAGCGGCAAAACATGGATTTAAACGGGCGATTGTGCCGCATGCGAATGCACCGAAAGATGCGCCTGAAGGAATGAAAGTGTTTGCAGCGCAGTCGTTGCATGAAGCGGTAGAGTATTTTAAAAATCTTTGAAGCACGCCATGGAAGAAAATAATATGACTTTTTTTACGGACCAAAAAAGTGATAAAAAGGAAAGTGACACAAAAAATTATTTTATCTCTACAGACAAAAACCTTCTGGATCGCGAAAAAATTTTTTCTTTACTCACAAATTGTTTTTGGTCTAAAAATATTCCTATTGAATATGTAGAACGATTCATTCAATTTTCATTGTGTTTTGGGATATATAAAGATTCAAACAACCAGCTGGTCGGTTTTGCACGCATCATTTCTGATTACACAACGTATGCGTATTTGTGCGATGTGGTGATTGATTCATTGCATCAGAAAAAAGGATTGGGTAGTCGCTTGGTAAAAGAAATTATGGCGCATCCTGATTTGCAAGGTTTAAAAACATGGTCGCTCAGAACAACGGATGAAGCAAAAAAGATTTATTTGAAAAATGGTTTTGTGCCGATCGATAATCATCAAACACTGTTAGAAATAGATGATTTAGAAGTTTATTCTCGCGCGGATTTTCGAAATCTTCATGAACAAAAAGAACATCATGAAAATCAAACAGAGCCGCAACCATCAGGTTGATGGATCACCACGAATTTATGGCAGTGTCATCCTGACAGCGTCTGACTTCTGCCATTCGTGCGGCTTGATGAGGATATCAGAGCTAATTATTCCGCACTCTACAGCACTTTAAATACGCTTGTTAAGTGGTAAATTTGACGGTAAAACTTACCACTTAGATAACAAAACTGCGTACAAAACCCAACACTGCGAGAAGAAATTAATGAATTAAATGCGTATATGAGTTACAGCAACTGTGGTGGTGAATTATTTTATTGGAGAACGCCTGATAATCTTGAAATAGATTTCATATGGAAACGCGGAAAAAAAATCGTTGCTATTGAAGTGAAAAGTACAAACCGATGGAAAGATGAATATAGCAAGGGATTTAAAAGCTTTTTATCATCCACGGTCACGTTGCAGTCCTGTTATGGCATATATTGCGGCGAAGACACTCTCAAAAAAGAATTTGGCCTTGTATTGCCGTGGCAAGAATTTTTAAAAAAATTATATGCTGGCGATGTCATTGGGTAGTTTATCGAAGAAAACAACTGTCACTCTATCTTTTGTCGTGTTATTCAACGGTAACTGCTCGCCTTCACCCCGCTCCTCATGATAGGCGGAGGGGGGAAGGAGAACGGGATCGCGCGAAATTTTTGTGACTTTGCTCAGGCGACATGGGAACTACCTGAAGAGGTTCTTCTTTAACTGATTCAGATTTTCGATCACTCGGCTCATAATCTTCATCAACCTTTTTGCAAGTTGACTGAGTCACGAGTAGTTTTTTATTTTGCATTTTATAGATCACTTCATAATTGAAAGTAACCAAATTGCTGCCTAGTTGGCTGAAGTTAACCTGGATCTCACCACGACTCTCACCTTCACTGTAACGAACATTCAATGCTTTGCCATCATCAGTTAATGCGTTATGCATGTGTTTTAATGCTTGATATGTGTAGTAACGTGCTTGAGGATCACTTTCGTCAGGTAACACGCGAGCAAACGGTAGCTTAGTTACATCTTCCTTAATCTGATAGCGTGCCGCTGCGCTGCTGAAAAAATCAGTGAATCGCATGCGCCAGGATGGAGCGACATCAAGTTGCAATGCTGCTGCTCTGAGACTTTGCGTCATGACAGCTTGTTTTTGTTCTGCTTCATTGCCTAAACGTCCTATAGCAATCGTCGATAACAATTCCAAATGCTCATCAAGTAAACTTAAATTAGTTTTATTGTCATCGTAATCGGGATGAGCAAAGATTTGACCTAGGTAATAACGCGCTTGTATTATTTTCTCTTGAGAAGAGAGCGACATTGATTGCAATGTAGTATTTAACTGACTGATAAGTGGCGTCACCGATGTTTGTTGCCCCAAACTTGTTAGACGATCACTTAGAGCTTTTGTAAACTTGCCTAACCCCGTTAATTCTTTCTCAAATAAATCCTCTAACTGATCCTCTGGGCAAACAATAAAAATTAACGATTTTACAGCCGTCATACGTTCCCGAAATTCGCTTTTAAAACGTCTTGCCAACCGCCACCAGCATCGGTCTAATTTTTGATCGTCATTAAAGGTTTCTACAATTCTTGAATTAAGATCTTCCAATAGATCGGACAAACTCAACCTCAACTTGAAAGGGTTGCTTGGGTTTACTCTTAGTTTGTTTTCTTCCCATTTTCTTATAAGATTTTCAGCCTCTCTAGCGCGGTCACCCGATACACTCCAATGCTTTTTATATTCCGTAAAACTGTTAATAGCAGTTTTTATAGTATTTTCTAACGAATCCTCATTATTCTCGTCTCTATACCTTTGAAAACCGACCCTATCTTTTTCATGCACTGGGTCGTGATAAATCGTTTGGAGTTCATGCCTAAGCGAACTAGCATTAAAAACCCCTCGATGATTTTCAAAAAATTTTATGATGGCACGTGACATCCGCGTAGCATGCGGTTGTACTGTTTTTTCCATGTGAGTGAGAACTGCCTGATGTCGCTTGGCTAATTCATCATCTAAATTGGGTATCTCCGGAGTCGATTCCTCTAAACAATCCTTTGCAAAATCACTGATCCCTCTTAAGGAATCGGACGCGTGTCTTTTAAAAATATAGGTTGCCTCATCCAGATGAGTAGGAAACTTTGCTAAAATCTCTGCCCACTTGTTGTGTAATCCGGTTAATACTTCTTTTCGTTTTTCCAGCATCACTTGGTAACTAGATCGAGAATATCCCGCTTTCCTATCGTGACGAGATGGATAATATCCCTTTTTCCGAAAAGCAGCCTCAATCTTATCTAAATAATCTTCTACATGGTGCAAAATGGCTGAGCAACGTTGCTGTTGCTTGTATTGTACAGCGTTAGGTATCGTCTCTTGCGTTGGAGTGTTTTGCACTCTGCCAGGAATGAGATGCACGTCCATATCATACTGACTGCGCAATTCTCTCACTTGCATATCTGAAAGCGGCGTATGGGTTGTGCATACCAGACGGCCACCTCCCACTACATGTTCTGAAATGCATTCTGTATTGTTGGAAATGGATTCTGCGACGACTTCATGTTCACAGGGAAATTGAAAGGTCCGCTCTGCTGCCTGTAGGCGCGCATGCAATAGTTGGTGTACGCCATCACTCCATTGATTAAGCTTACTTTTATCTAAAATTTCGGCACGAAAATATCTCTCGCCTTTTTGCGGATTCGCATACTTAACAACCTGATAGTCGGTGTGTTCTTCTAAGTCGCACGCCAAGCGTGCGGAAATGATCCATTTGTTTAAAGTAAATCGAATGCCTTCTTGTTTAAGTCGTGCTTGATGATTCACATCAGATCTTGCTTGTTCGGAAAGATATTCAAACAAGAAATTGACTTCTTCATTAATGGTGAGCGTATTTTTCTCGCGACCTGGGTATCGCTGATTATACAAACAAATCATACCCCCAAGCGTAGATGAACTATTTGACTGATTATCTAAAAAATCCACAACATCATTGACCAGTGGATAAATCCACTCATCCGGATTGGCTTCGCCTTCCGGAACCACAGAAGAAACAATATAGGCTGCATCGTCTAATAGTGAGTCACTCCCTGCCAACAATAAAGGCACCTCACTGCAATCGATAGGCGTACCATTCAAGCGCATTTTTTGCTTATACAAAGACCATTCGGGCAATATCGTGCAATGTACATCTTCGGGATGATAGTCAGTAAATGCATTTTGATTTGAGATGAAATGTCCATTGCTACCGATCGCTTTAAAAAACTTTTGATACATTGGCAAGTTGTGCTTAACTGACGCCATATCTTTCAGGCAAACAATCGGCCCTTTAGTGCCCTCGGCCCACAGCATTGCTGTGTGTAGCAAATCAATATAGATTTTTTTATTTTGATCGGCATTGATTCCTGAAACTAAATTACCTCCATGAAAACTGGCGTCCAGCACCGCCACAAGTTGTTCGTCATTAACAAAAACCCCTTGAGTGCGATAAAGGGTTTCGCGAAATAAAAACAATAATATCGTTTGATCACTTTGTTGTTTGCTAAGATTTTTTTCGTTTGTTAACTGTTGTCTCAGGCGTTTTAAAATGGGATCTTCTAGCTCTTCGGTTATTGGCGGCGTCTTACACAAAGCGTTTTTATACCAAGTGATTCTTTTCGAGCAATCCTCATCTTTCAAATCAGCGATATGCTGACTCGCTTTGTCAGCGATCCCGAAAGCTGTTACTAACTGTTCTTTTGTTTTTTTGGTTAAAGTGTCCTGATCAATCGCATCTTTAATTTCCATGACTGTTTTTGTCACGAGCCCCATATCGCAAAGGATACGCTGTTCTTTAAAACCAGCTAGGAATTCAGTAAAATTTTTAGACTTGAGTAAGCAGTCATTAATTGCAGTTAAGTTGGGTTGCCGAGCTGTGAGTGGATGTTTTTGTAATGGGAGAATCATCCAACCATGCTCAGGCTTGACTATTTCTCTTAAAAAAGTCCCTACTGCTTGCGCAGAAGTATTGGAATCGCAATAGCGTGAAGCTAGCGCTATTGCAGTGTCTTTCAATTGAGTGAGTGCTGTTACACATTCTTCTGCTTCCGCTGCTTTTCGTGCTGCTTGTGCTATTGCGTGCGCCTCTTTTGCTTTTTCTGCTGCTGCTTGTGCTACCTTTTTTCCATCTGCTTCTGCTCTTACTTCTCTAAGAGTGTTGTCAAATGTCATTTCTACAGATCCCCTAATAATTTTAGGATTATTCAGAGAATTTTTTTCATCGCGCTCTTGCGCTTGAGGAGTAGTAACACGCGGAACGGAATAATGCAGTCTTAAAGGACGAGAAAGCTGGATACGTGGAGCGTTCCAAGGATCATTAGCTTTCTCTTCACCTTCATTTGGGCCTGGCATAGCACAACATCCTTACTAGAAGTGTAATAAAATCCAAACATTATACAAAACGATTCTTAAGGAAAGATTAAGATTTAATGACTGTAGGGCTAATCAACAGGGCAATCAGGCTCATAGACGTCCTCCAGTTGCATGCAGCGTTCAAGAGAACTTATTTCGATATTCTTGCATCGCTTTGCTGATTATTTTCTGATCCTGCGGACTAATAAAATCAGCATCATATGACATATATTTATTTTCGGTATAAATCGAAACAACTGCGCCACCTGTCAATACCGTTGAAATACCTTTTGACTGAAGACAGGAAGCTATCAAGGCTGCGAATTCGCCGATAGGCATTTTTCTGGATATTTTCATAGAGCTTTTCCTGTGCGGCGCGGGCGCTGGCGTTGCCTATAATATTTTGCAACTTCATCTTGAGGTAACTGACCAATGATCTTTTTCAATAAATTTTCTAATTCATTTTTATAAAAACATCGGGGATTAAATGTATACAATCTAAGACTACCTTTATCGCGAGCAACTAAGATTCCCCCATTTTCGAACCGCAGTAACTGTTTGCGTACCTGAGATTTGGATATCTTAAAAGTTTCTGCGATTCCAGAAATATAACCTTCTCCATAATTAGCGATATAAAGAAGCACTTTTTCTGCAGTGTTATTACCTACTAAAGCTTCAATCATTAGCCAACCTTAGTACTATATAATAGTACGATCGTTCTATTATATAGTACTCTATTTTTAGATCACAATCAAAATCCAATAAGTTTAATAGGGCCTGAATTATCGGGAACGACTTCATGACATATCAAGAATTTGGAGACTTACGCAGCATTACAATTTCGCTATCTCATTCAAGGGGCTGTTTTAACTTCCACATGCACTCGCTGGGTAATACGCGTCAATAATTCATACGCGTTTGTATCACTGTATTCTGCAACAACTTCAACCGGTAAGTTGGGCCCCCACAATAAAACAGGATCACCCACTTTCGCGTCGGGCTGGGTGCGCAAATCCAGTGTGATCATGTCCATCGAAACACGTCCTGCCAAAGAACACGGGCGACCATTCACCAACACAGGAGTACCATTTTGCGCATGGCGCGGATAGCCGTCACCGTAACCCATTCCAACCACGCCGACACGCATATCTTCAGGACAAACCCATGTTCCACCGTATCCCACACGAGATTCTCTGACCACTTCGTGAATCGCAATCAACTCAGAAGTCAGTGTCATCACTGGTCGCAAGTGATGCTCCACACCTCGCTGGCCAATGAAAGGCGATGCGCCATATAACATAATGCCCGGGCGTACCCATTCTGCATGGGTTGAAGGCCATGCAATCACGCCTGCAGAATTGGCCAAACTGCGAGGACCTTCTAGGTGATGCGTCACAGCATTAAAAATTTCAATTTGCTGTAATGTAGAGGCATGGTCCGCTGAATCAGAATCCGCAAAATGTGTCATGAGCCCAATCGGTTTTTTGACTGCAGCACAATCCATTAAACGCGCATGAATCGCCGCGACATCACTCGGCGCAAAACCCAGACGATGCATGCCTGTATCAATCTTCAACCAAATGCTGAGTGGTTTGGATATTGGGTGTTTTTCTAACATCTCAACTTGAGATACTTGATGCACAACCAACGTAAAATTATTTTCGACTGCTTTGTCTAATTCACTGGTTGCAAACAATCCTTCCATCAACACAATGGGATTTTTGATGCCCGCTGCGCGCAAGATTAATCCCTCTTCACAACAGGCGACGCCCAACGCTTCCACATCGGACAGTGCGCTGGCAATGCGCTCGAGTCCGTGGCCATACGCATTAGCTTTCACCATCGCGATGATAGAACTATGCGGCGCCATTTTTCTGACTTGCTGCACATTGTGCTGCAATGCGGATAAATCAATCGTGATTTGAGTCGGTCGTGTCATATTAATACGCACTTCTAGTAAAATTTTCGAA
>Ga0207003_1049_pt1 | contig 31892 bp, 16 predicted proteins | sample Alteio_BWMinCont_89_FD_153474 | JGI IMG/M metagenome (GOLD analysis project Ga0207003, IMG submission 153474) | Enriched cells from forest soil in Barre Woods Harvard Forest LTER site, Petersham, Massachusetts, United States -... | ecosystem: Environmental > Terrestrial > Soil > Temperate forest >...
GGGCAATGTAGCCGCGATCGCGCTGGATCGCGGGAATGATCTCGCTACGGAGAATGCTGGGGGGCACATTCCAGTACGGACGCAGGACAACGTAGGTCATATCGCGGGTGAAGACAGGTGTCTGCGTGCGCATGGCTTTCCCGACCACAACTCGCATATCCATCGTGACCTTATTGTTTTCGTCGAGCACGCGCAGCCGGAAATCAGGAATGTTCACAATAATCGGCGGCGCGGAAAACTCAGAGGGCAGCCAGCGCCAACGCTCCAACGTGAGCTGTAGTTGGCGGACCCGGTCCTGTAGTGGCACATTCATTTGTTTTATGGTGGTGGGGCCGAGGCGGCCATCGTCATCCAGTCCATGGCGGCGCTGAAAACGTTTGACCGCATCAACGAGCGCTCCGCCGTAGGTTTGAGAGGCGCCGGGCAAAGGCGCATCGGCCGGCAGATCGCCCACTAGTCGCAACAAACGGGTCAGACGGGGCACGCCCGCGTAGGGCTGGCCCGGAGCGATGGGCTTGGTAACGTCAGGAAGTTTTTCCCCGTCGTCGCTGCGTGCCAGTTCGATGTAGCGCGCCAAGGCCTGCTCGGAGCGGCGATAGCCTCCAAGCGGCGACTCCACTTGGTCCAAGACTGTTTCCAGGTTGGAAGCGGTTTTGATCCGGTCACGAAGAAGCTCTGCCAGGTCATACTTTTTCTGTTCCACGCTTAGTCCGAACTTGAAATGCGCGGGATTGATGCGTCCGATGTGCAAATCGGAGACATAGCGCATGGTGCAGACGGTAAGCGCCACGTCAAAACGCGCGACCCCCGGGCCGCTCGCGGCCCCTTGCAGCCCGCGAATTCTCTCCTCCCAGCGCGAAGTGTCGTAGTCTTCCGGGTTGAGCCCTTTCTTCCAGGCATCCTTGAAAACATCGATCAGCGATAGAGCCTGCGGTATCGGCTTGCCTGCCTGGACCCAGGCCGGAGCGTATCCGGCTGGCTCGTAGAATTTCTGCAGCCAGGTGCGATAGTCGCTGAAGTCCGGCCAGCGCATGCCTTCGAGATTTCCGCTCGTGACCAGGCTCTGAATGTCGGAGGCTTGTTGCCCGGCGCCGAAACATGCCAAGAACACAACGAGGACAGCCGTCTTCAAAGTGAAACGCACTCTGCTGGAAAAATTCTGCACGTCGTAGCTCTTTTCGTGGTCGCTCATTTGAATCTGGTCCTCTCTGCTAGAGGCAGATTCTAGCTCAGAATCAAGGTTTCGTGTGCACACCGCAAACGTCCGCAGATTTGGCGCAGCGGTTGAGATCATGAAGCTCAACGTCCTCGCCTATCCGGAGTCGGCCAACGCAAACGATAGCTTGTCCGTTGCGTGTTTGGCAGACGGCGAGAGGCAGCAGGCACCCAATGATTTCCCCGGGGAGGCGCATAGCCAGAGCCTGCGGCGACCTTCTCGAAGCCGACTCGGGCACAACCAAAGCGCGCACGAACTCTCAGCAGCCCCTGGCCCGAGCGGGGCTGAGTCCGCCGGACACCTATAGCAACGTCAAAAGAGGTAGAATGCACACTGTTGGGGAGGATCCAATGACTAGCCGCAAGTCCACTCTGCGCTTCTCCGCGATGTTTCTGACAGTCATCTCTATCAGCATCACAGCCCAGGAACAGAATGGTGTTTCCAAATTCCGGGACGTGAGGGCCCCCGGCGCGATTGAGACGGACACGTACGCGGTTAACAACTTGGGCGTCATCGCCGGGGCTTACGTGGACGCTAACCACATCCAGCACGGCATGATCCTCACGGGGACAAAGCTGACTACAGTCGATCGCGCAGGCTGCCTGACGACTCCCGGTCCGGGTGCGATTGCGCTCTTCGGATTAGCTACCAAGGGCGCAGCGGTTGGTTGGTGTCAGGATACAACTACGGGCCGCAATGACGCCTTCTTCTACCTGCAAGGCAGGTTCGTCAACATTGTCCCTCCCGGTGCAGTTTCTACTCAGGCATACGGAATCAACGATCTGAACGAGATCGTGGGCGCTTATCTCGACGCCAAGAACGTCCAACATGGGTTCGTGTTGAACGGCAAGACATATACTCCTCTCGACATCCAGGGTCACACTTTTCCCAGCGCATGGTCCATAAACAACCAAGGGTTGATTGCTGTTTATGCGTTGAACTCCAAGCAACTGGTCGACTCTTTCCTCACCACCGGACGGGGCGGCTATAAACTCATCAACGTTCCAGGCGCCGTTCAGAGTATCGTCCACGGCATGAATAGATTTGGCGATCGGATCTACACCACCGTTGATTCAGCTGGAGCTCAGCATGGAGTTTTCTACCTCAAGGGCACTTTCTATAGGTTCAATGATCCGAACGACAAGCACAAGAATACGACGCGGGGGTATGGCCTCAATGACAAGCTTGTGATCGTAGGAGATTATGCGGCAGGCGGGTTGCATCATCCGGCTGCGGCCGTCACTCAAGGTTTCCTGGCGTATGGCTGTTGCCGATAGGAGTTCAGGGCAGGGCGCGCAGTGAAGCGGTGGGCAAGACGCCTTTGCTTGCAGATCGCACTAGCAATTCCTGAGTCAGCTTCTCAATGCAATTTGGCATATTCGATTTTGGCTTGTCGCAGCGGAATAGCGTCAGCGTCGGCATCGCTCCAGAGAGCAAGAAGGTCCTGGAAAGCAGTCTGAGCTTTTGTCTTATCTCCCGCTAAGGCGTAACTCTTCGCCACTTGGAGACGGACCAATGCACCCAGCGAACAGTTGGTCACGCGGCCGCTATGGTCGAGAATCTTCTGAAACTCCGCGGTCGCGCCACCCTCTCGCTGCATAAGATACGCGAGCCCGCGAAGATATACAGGATACAGAGTGTCCAGCTGGATGGGCTCGCCTCCGAGTTCGTATGGGGTTGTGGTTTGGAGTATCTCAATGGCGCGCCCGGGGTTATTGCGGTCAATCTCAACCGCCGCCTGAATGATGGGCAACCAGTAACGGTTGAGCAGGGTATCGGTTGGAAATCTCCGGTTGAGATCCTTGGCGACCGCTGCGGCTTTGGTTGGGTCTCCGGCGCGCGCCAGGGCCAGGGCTGCGACATTCTGTACATCCTTTGCTGAAGTTAAAGCGAGTACGGCGGCAGCCTGCTGCTTCGCCTCCACTAAGTTCCCGAACTCCGCCTCCCGCAAGGCCGTGTGCGCCTGCCAAGCTGCAGCCCGATCGCTCGCCCCATTTCTAACAGCGACTTCTACGGCTTTGCGGGAAAAGTCGCGCGCGTTCCGCAGGCGTCCGTGGAAAGCCTCGGTGTCAGATTGACTGAGCAGCATGAAATCCTCAATCCCTTCTCCGGAAGAAGCAGGCACAATTTTGTCCATTTCCGTCGAATCGTTCCGCAGGAAGGCGACCAGATAAGAGATCCATGGCACCAGTTCATGCTCAAGTTGTCGACTTTGCGTTGTAGCAAGCGCGGCCTTAGCGTCATCGAAGCGATTCAGGTTGATGTAGGTGCCGGCCAGGTTGACATAGTTAACTGCGTCGTTGGGCTCCAGCCGCACGGCCTCGCGATAACCTTCGAGCGCCTTTTCATACCGCCCCAGATAACCTTCATAAAGGGCAAGGTGCTGGTATGGAGTTTGATCGCGAGGATAGGTTTCTTTCCACTGCTCATAAATCGAAACTTCTTTTTCCAAGTCCCCCAGCGCGATGCCGTAGTAACCCGAATCGATGTAGAACCTCTCCCTCTCCGTGACTCGATCGCGAAGAGCATACGCTTTCTGAGTGGCGGCGACTGCGAGAGCCTCTTCCCCGAGATTAAAATAAACCGTTCCGAGTGCTACGTACGCCATGGCGAAATTTGGATCGAGTTCGACCGCTCGCTTGAGCGAGGGCAGCGCCGCTGGATCCCCCTTGGAGGAACGGTTTCCCATGGCGCGGCTGTAGGCCTGTAAGGCTTCAAGGGAAGGGGTTGTTGCCTGCTCGACGGGAGTATCGTACTTTTGAATCGAGGCCAACGACTCACCGAGTTTTCCCCGCATCTTGGTTCCGGCCTCATGCAGCTTGGTCAGAACATCCTCGCGCCGCTTGGCCTCGACCAGTTGCTCGCCCAGTATGTCTCCGCTCTGGCAGTTCACTGCCTTCAGGCCAATGGCGTAGTGGCTCCCAACGGTTGAAATCGACCCCAGCAGCACGGCTTTGCTGCGGGAACGCAGGCAAACTTCCTGGGCGGTCTCCGCCGACAAAGGCTCATTGGCGGGGCGCCCCATGTAGCGAAGTTGCTGAGCCACTTTCTCATCGGAAAGAATATTCAGGAATGGCGACTGCTCCAACTCCACGGCCAGCCCCTGCTTGAGAGTTTCGTTGAAGACCGCGTCGCCAGTGGGGTTCGCGAAGTCGGCCAGCACCAGAGTGTCTTGCTCAGTGAGCCTGCGCGATAGCTGCCGGATGTAAAAATGAGCGGCCATCAAGCACAGGATCAGTAGGACGACGGCGGAGGAAGCGAACATGCGCCAAGGCACGCCGGGTGCGCCGACGGCCTTCAGGTCCGCGAGCATCTCGGCCGCCGACTGGTAGCGCTCGGCAGGCGCCTTCTGGATTGCCTTGCCGATTATGCGTTGAAGTCCGCGTGGGAGGCCTTGATTCAGTTGCCCTGATGGTGTGGGTTCCTCGCCGAGGAGAGCGTGAAAGATTACTGCTGTCGTTTTTCCGCTGAATGCTTGCTGGCCCGTCGCCATTTCGTAGAGCACCGCGCCGAAGCTGAACAAGTCGCTGCGAGCATCGAGTGGTTCTCCTCGCGCTTGCTCGGGGCTCATGTAGGAAACGGTTCCGATCGCGATACCGGGGCCGGTCAGATTCGGCGCGCTGTCTTCTGAATCCGCCGATGGGGGCCCGGTCGCCATCGTGGGCTGGGGTACGCATTGTGGGGAGCCGAGCGAGCCTGCCCCTGTCCGCTGCCGGGTTTGCAGTTTGGCTAAACCGAAGTCCAAGATCTTGGCATGCCCTCGCTGGGTGACGAAAAGGTTCGCGGGCTTGATGTCGCGATGTATGATGCCTTCGGCATGAGCCGCCTCCAGCGCATCCGCAACTTCCACGGCGAGCTGCAGCAGTTTCTGGGTTTCGAGCGCCCGCCCGCTGATCATGTGCTTGAGGGTCTGACCATCCATATACTCCATGGCGATGAAGGGGCGGCCTTCGTGCTCCCCGGTTTCGTAGATGGTGCAGATATTGGGATGGTTCAATGCGGATGCGGCACGAGCTTCCCGGCGGAAACGCTGCAGAGCGTGCGCATCGTAGGTCAGATGGGGAGGTAGAAATTTCAAAGCGACGAGGCGTTCCAGTTCTGTGTCCCGCGCCTGGTAGACGACTCCCATCCCGCCTCCGCCCAGCTTCTCACCAATCACATAGTGCGAGATGGTTTGGCCGACAGACAACTCCGTCTCTCTGCCCGACTGCTCGGGGTCTTTCGCCATGTCTTTTGCCAGGACCTCGAGCGCGGGAGCTTCAAGAAAGCCGTCTGCCTGGTCGTCACAATTGAGGAAAGCCTCGACTTCGCGGCGGAGGGACTTATCTCCCGCGCAGGCTTGGTCGAGAAACGTGGCGCGCTCGCTTGGCTCTTGTTGCAGCGCCTCGTAATACAAGCGCTCGACCTGCTGCAAACGCTCAGAGTTCATCGGCATCTTCTCCGCTCAGCGCGCGCCGCAGCCAGAGTTTGGCAAACCTCCAGTCGCGCATCACCGTCTCGGGAGAGATCTTCATGACTTCGGCCGTTTCCTCTACGCTCAGGCCGCCAAAGAAACGCAATTCGACCACTTGGCCCTTTCTTGCGTCCAGCACCGTCAGGCGGCCCAGAGCTTCATCGATCGCGACAATGTTTGCGTCTGGTTGAGTAGAGACTACCAGGGCGTCGTCGAAGGTCACATGCCGCGCGTCTCCGCCGCGCTTTTGATAATGACGGGAGCGGGCGAAATCGGTGAGGATGCGGCGCATCATCCGCGCCGAGATGGCAAAGAAGTGGGCGCGGTTCTGCCAGTTCACCTGCTGGACATCGACCAGGCGCAGGTAAGCCTCGTTGACGAGCGCGCTGGTTTGCAGCGTGTGGCCCGGCTGTTCCCGAGCCATGCAACGCTTCGCCATGCGGTGCAGTTCGTCGTAGACCAGCGGAGTGAGCTGCGCCAGCGCTGCGTCGTCGCCATCACCCCAGGCTTTGAGGAGTTGGGTCACTTCGGGTTTTGCGGGTGTGGCCATGCAAACTCTCGACGACCGGAGGCCCCATAGTCGTTGTACCGGAAAAATACCACACACTCCGGAATGCTTCCACCATCTTCAAGTCCATCCGTCCGCGATGCCTTCGCTTTCTTCCGCTAGCGTACTGTGCTGCCAAAGACGGGCTGCGTACGGTGAGAGATCCCTGGTTGATAGTGAGACTTACCGGCATGTTCGTTTCTGCAATCTCCGAATTATTGTGCGCGCCCTGACAGCTCCCGGAGGCGATTCCCGCTTCAGGGAGTAAGGGCTGCTTCTTGAGAACCAACTTGAAGACCCTAGACCAACGACCGCGGCGTATGTCCGGTCGGAACCGTCAACGCTGGATCAATTGGGATATTTAGAAGTAAGAGCCGTCAAGTGAGGTGGGATAACTTATGAAATACCAACGTTCGAAAAAGCACACGATTGCGAAGTATGCATGGTGTATCGTGGCCCTCGCCGGCCTGTGGATGTTTACTCCCGCGAGCGCCCAGGATGCGGCTACGGCCTCCTCCAATGCTTCTGTGCCAACTTTGATTCGGTTCTCTAGCGTGGCCAGAGGCTCGGATAACAAACCCTTCACCGGGACCATCGGGATCACGTTCTTCCTCTACAAAGAGCAGCAAGGCGGTGCGCCGCTCTGGATGGAGACCCAAAACGTTCAACCCGACTCCAGCGGACACTACTCCGTGCAACTCGGTGCCACGAAGCCGAACGGCCTGCCAACCGAAGTGTTCGCCAGCGGGGAGGCGCGCTGGGTGGGCACACAAATATCCGGTCAAGCCGAGCAACCGCGCGTACTGCTGATGAGCGTGCCCTATGCGCTCAAGGCTGGTGACGCCGCGACGATCGGGGGACTTCCGCCATCGGCTTTCGTGCTGGCCAAACCGACGAACGGCTCATCGACCGCTGGCCCTGGCACCAACACCGAAGCTGGAACTACGTCGGCAAGGGCTGTTTCAAAGCCGCCGCTGCCGCCGGTGACTGGCCAGGGCACGGCGAACTACGTGCCCCTGTGGACTGGCAGCGGTACCAGTACGACAATAGGCAATTCCGCCGTCTATCAGACGTCCGGCGGAAGCGTTGGCATTGGGACCACAACCCCGGGCGCCAAACTGGAAGTTGATCAGGGTTCGGGCTCCGCGATTGTCGGTTTCACCACGGACACTAACGCCGCTGGCGTCTCTGGAAAAGCAACCCGCTTCAGCACTTCGGCCGTTGGGGTGTCCGGCTCAGCGCTCATTACCGGAATTGTTGGGACCGCGACCGACACTCGTGGCTTCCTCAATCACTACGGTGTTGTGGGAATCTCTAACGGCCTCAAAGGGAGTGGAGTGTTTGGCAAAGCGCCCACCACAGGCGTCTATGGCACCGCTACCGGCGCCGACGGCATCGGTGTGTACGGCTCTGCCACCGGAAGCACTGGCCAAGGTATCTGGGGCGAGAGCTTCGCGACCAACTTCGGCACGAACGCAGGCGCCGATGGCGTGCATGGCGTGTCCCACTCTATTAATGGTTCTGGCGTTGCCGGAGCCAATACCGCGGAAGGCGGAACCGGCCTGTATGCCGCCGGTGGCGGAGGCAGCTCGTCTAACGTCACAGGAGGGCCGGGAGCTGTGGCCTATGGCGGCGTCGAGATTGGCGGCACCGGCGGCGACGGGGTTGACGCCCACGCCGGCGACGGTGGACTCAAAGGCGGCGCCGGGGTGATCGCTTTCGGTGGTGCCGGGACGGGTCAAAACGCTACGGGCGGTAACGGCATCGAGGCGACGGGTGGTTCGGCTAGATCTGGGGAGACCCCTCAGGGTGGCATCGGCGTCGTTGCCCACGCCGGCGTAGGCAGCTTCAGAGGTGTGGCTGGTGATTTTTATGGCGACGTCAATATAGTCGGCAATCTCTCCAAAAGCGGCGGCTCGTTCAAGATCGATCACCCGCTCGACCCCGCCAACCAGTACCTCTACCACTCCTTCGTGGAATCGCCGGACATGATGAACATCTACAACGGAAATGTGATTCTGGACGGCAAAGGCGAAGCTACGATCGAACTGCCCGAATGGTTCGAAACGCTCAATAGAGACTTCCGCTATCAGTTGACGCCCTTGGGCAACCCTGGGCCTAACCTGCACATAGCGCAAAAGGTGCAGAACAACAGCTTTAAGATTGGCGGAGGTAGTCCGGGTCTGGAGGTCTCGTGGCAGGTAACGGGCATTCGCCACGATCCCTGGGCCGATGCTCATCGCATCCCTGTCCAGGAAGTGAAGCCGGAGCGAGAGCGTGGGTTCTACCTCCATCCGGAGCTTTACGGTGCGCCGGCAGAGAAGGGCATCGACTGGGCGCGTCATCCGCAGATGATGAAGCGCATCCAAGAACAACGAGCACACCAGCAGCCGGCGAAACCGTGAGGGCAAAGAAGACCGTACGAAGGTCAGCCGAAACACGGAGTTTATTTTTGAATCGGTTTAGTCAGGCGTGAACAACCGACGGCTGACAGCACAGATTAAAACGCCCAGCTTCCGAGCTGGGCGTTTTTCCATGCTTCAGAGAGACGGCAAGAATGCAGACAGTTTTCGGCGGCGACACCTCTCCCAGGAGATTCGGCACGATGAGGACGTGGCGCGAGAATGGCCTCGGGATTTCCAAGTTTCGAAATCTTCTTCTCCAAAATGACAGCTCTCAGACGTGATTCCCGCTTTAGGGAGTGAGGCTGATTTTGGAAGCCGATTTTAAGGTCCTTCTGCAATACACGGCTATGCCGTGTCCAGTCCGATGCACCTTAGACATTTTTCCAACGGCCCAAAAAACTCTAAAGGAGAAAAGGAATGAATAACCACTCAAGAAGTCTTACGAAAACAACTCTCACGGCCGCCGGAAGGCGCGTATTGCTGCAAGCCGCAGTAGTGGGCGCAGCGTTGAGTCTGCTGTTTCCAGTCAGCGCCAGAAGTCAGCAGCTTTCCGAGTACACCGTCGACGCCGGTGGCCACTTGGTTCACGTAATGCCGACGGTCGACAAATCCGCCGGGCGAATCGGCAATCCTCCGTCCGCGGGGCCGCTCAACTATCACGGCGGTCCAGTCATGCAGACGGCCAACACCTATGCCATCTTCTGGTTACCACCTACACTTCAGACCGGCGCGCCCACCAGCCTGCCAGCACATTATCAGAGCGTGGCGACAGCCCTGCTGTCGCTGTACCCCGGGCACGGAATCGATAACAACAACACCCAGTACTCGGCCAAGGGCAACTTCTTCTCTTGGTACTATATTCAGAACGCTGGCGGCTTCGCTGGTTCCTACATCGATAACTCGGCCTACCCCGCCTCGGGCTGCAGCGACAGCTTTACGCCGGGCAACTGTCTCTCCGATGCCCAGATTCAGGCCGAAATCTCCAAGGTGATGGCCCTGAAGGGCTGGACCGGCGGGCTCAACAAGATGTTCTTTCTGTTCACCTCCAGCGGAGAAGGATCCTGCGCTGGGTTTGGCTGTGCCTACACCAACTACTGCGCATACCACGGCTACTTCGGAAGCACGTCGAACCCGGTCATCTATGGCAACGAGCCCTATGCTGATCCTTCGGTCTGCCAGGTCGGGGGCACGCCCTCGCCGAACGGGGACGCCGCAGGAGACGCAGCCGCCACCATCGCCAGCCACGAACTGACCGAAGCAATCACCGATCCGGAACTGAATGCATGGTACGCGTCGGACGGTGAGGAAATTGGCGATCTGTGCGCCTGGAATTACGGCCCGAATACCTGGGACTCAGGCAACGCCAACCAGTCATGGTTCACGTCGTGGTCTATTTTTTTCCGGCAAATCGGCTACTTCGAACTGCAGCAGGAGTACGACAATCACGCCGGCGGCTGTGTGCAGGTCGGTCCGTAAAGTTGGTGAGGCAGAGTGTTCGGACGTGACTATCAACCCCAGCCTCGGCGATTTGTCCGAAGCTGGGGTTGTGATACCTGAATGGACTCTCCTCCGTGGACACATTGCGATAATCCCCCGACGCTAACAGTTTCCCTTCCGAACCTTCCAAGCTCAACGGTTGCTTGCGATCGAGCGCACCCCTTCTGGATTTGCCCGGTAAGGTTGCCCCTGAAAAATATACAGGACGGTGAGCCGTCCGGTTGGACCCGTTTGTCCGCGCCGCCGCAGCCGTTCTTGCAGGCCAGCGCATTACCGGAACTGGTAACCGGGCTTGAGTTCGCAGCGGTACGTTTTGGATTGGTCCTTGTCGACACCGATGTGGCAGGCAGCCCAGCGCAAAAAGAGGTTTGGTCCGAGGGGGAAAACAATGTCTTCTCCATCGACTTCTGCTTCAATGCTCGGACCCTCCGCTGCGGGTGGCAGACTGAAATTCAACGCCCGCCCGAAAATCACCGGATAAGATTCCCGCACGACGTCGCCGGTCATAGGATGAACCACCTCGGCTTCTAACAGAAACGTGGTTGTGTCGGACCAATTGCGAATCGAGAGATTAAAACGGCGGTGATCCTGGGAGGGACCTGCGAGCTCGATCCTGGTGAAGGGACATGGGCCGGCAATGCACGAGACTCTTGCATTGCGGAACTGGTTTCCCTCTCCCGCGTCGAGGAACGTAGAGCCGATTGCCGCCTTCCACTTGCCGTCGGGCGAACAGGGAGGCCGTTTGGCACAAGGCGTATTCCCGGCGTTGGCGACCTGAAACGTCTTCACCGCGCTTCCCACATTCGCCTCAGTCGTAGCCTTCACCGAATACCTTACCCGCGCATGTGAAATCGCGATCTCAGGATGATGAGTTTCAGCCTCCGTTTCCTGACGGATTGGCACCATGCGAGCGATGTAAATCTTGTCCGCCACAAAGTCGTTCCAGGTCAGGGGTTGGTAGTCATTGTGGCGGAATTGGAGAGTCAGTGGTTGTCGTCGCCTGAGTCCCTTGGGCAGAGTGATACTGAAGAAACCCGACGAATCAGATTTGGAGGTTCCCGTGCCCAATCCGTTGAACGCCGTGATCTCAACGTCAGCAATTGGCAACTGCTTATTTGGGTCGCCCTCCTGTCGCAAGACTGCGCCCTTGAGTGTGATCGGCCGTCGCCGGTGCACGAGGACAATGGTCAAGATCGTTGCCAGAATCCCAAGTCCTAGAATTGCCCAAAGCGCAATTTTTTTTCCGACCGTCATTCCAGACCTTCGTTTAACATTATCTGACGCGCCTCAAGGGTGGCAGGTTTGCTGGCATCGCTCGCTCGGTCCGCTGCTCAGCCGGACGGCCATGCCCTCGATGCTCCCTTTGGAGTTCGCAATTCACACCCGAACGCAGAGCCACTATTTTACTCATGCGTGAGAAGGAAAAGAGCGGCCTCTGCATGAATCACATTTCGCGACGGAGCCTCCTGTTACAGATCGCGGGCGCAAGCATGTGGGGATTGCTCGATAGACAGTTGTTTTCTCCGCCAGCGTTGACGGAGGAACAGCGCACGCGCCCACAACCAACTCCCGCCCCAACCTCTCTTTCGCCTGACGATGATCAGTTTCTCGAGGAACTAGAGAAGCTAAACTTTCAGTACTTCTGGGAACAAGCGAGCCCGCAAACTGGACTGATCAAGGATCGCTGCAATGTGCTCGTCAAGGACAGTAGCGTGGTCGCGAGTATTGCGGCAACCGGGTTTGGCCTGACCGCCCTTTGTATCGGGCAAAAACGCGGTTTCGTTTCGCTTGCCGACGCGCGGGAGCGAGTTCTAGCCACTCTGCGCTTCTTGTGGAAGAAAATGCCCACGCATCGAGGATTCTTCTATCACTTCGCTGACTTCAACACCGGCGAGAGAGTCTGGGATTCCGAGGTCTCTTCTGTCGACACGGCCATCCTGTTGTGTGGAATTCTCACTTGCCGGCGGCATTTCGATGAGCATTCCGAAATCAGTCTTCTGGCCTACCAGATCTTCAACCGGGTTGATTGGACCTGGTTGTCGGAGGACACCTCGTTACTTCCACACGGATGGACGCCCGAAGTCGGCTTTCTCCCCTATCGCTGGGACTACTATGCCGAGATGATGATGACGTATCTTCTGGGATTGGGTTCGCTGACCCATCCCTTGCCGGCGGATGCCTGGAACGCCTGGAAGCGCACCAATTTTGAATATGACGGGATTCGGTATATCGGTTCGTTCGCACCCTTGTTTGTGCATCAGTACTCCCAGGCATGGTTTGATTTCCGCGGCAAGCGCGACAAGTATGCCGACTATTTTCAGAATTCGGTGCTGGCAACGGAAGCCCACCGCCATTTCTGTCTGGAACTGGCCAAGCAGTTTCCCGGCTACAGCGACGACCTTTGGGGCATAAGCGCATCCGATTCGGAGAAGGGCTACGTGATTTGGGGAGGCCCGCCTTCGATCGGTCCGATTGATGGCACAGTCGTCCCCAGTGCCGCAGCGGGTTCCCTGCCATTTCTGCCGCAGCCGGTGATGCGTGTCCTCAGGAATATTAAAGATCACTACGGGAGGGCGTGGAGCAAGTACGGATTCGTGAATGCCTTCAATCCGCTCCAGAATTGGTATGACAGCGACGTCATTGGCATTGACGTGGGAATCACCATGCTCATGGCGGAAAATGCCCGGACTGCTTTTGTCTGGGATACCTTCATGAAAAATCCGGAAGCGCGGCATGGCATGGAACGCGCCGGATTCAAAAAGTATCAGCCGTCAGGTGCGCAGGAAACCCCGTAACGTCACAACGCGATTTCCGCTACTGTAACTCGATCAGTACCAAGCCATGAGCAGGCAGGGTTAAGGTTATCTCGCCGTCCTTTATTTGTCGCGCTTCCGGCGGTGGGAGCTCCGCAGCCCGACGCAGATCCTGAATCTGTGTTTGTGTGGGATAACGTGGCGCGCCCATCTTCTCGTACGCGGGTTGAGAATCTCCATGATCGCGGTCGACGCGCCAGATGGATGCATGCTTCACACTCCTACCTCTCAGACGCAAGGTCACAGTTCGCGGAGAACCGGCTTGCTCCGGTAGCGCGTAGTTCCACAGCGCCAGCACCAGCGTGCCGTCCTTTCTCTTAGTAAGCAGCGCGGAATCGGAGTCGAGCTGGACCCTTTCCTCCCCCAGTTTGTGCAGTAGTGCGAAGGCATTGAAGGCCGGCTTGGGGATGCCGTCCACCGCGATTAGTCCGTAACCCCCATAGAACGGCGTCTTCACCACACCCTGCTCTTCGAACACATCGGAGAGGGTCCAGTAGGACATGCTGTCCACCAAGCCATCACACTGGCGGATGGTACCAGCGAGCCACGGTCCCATGTAAGTGGAGTCGGTGACTTCCGGTTCGTTCTTGTAACTGGCGTTGAACTCGCTCCAGATCAGCGGCAAGCTTGGCATAGCCGAGGCCCTGATCTGATTGTGAACCTTGGTCACGGCCCGGCAGACCATCTGATCGCGAGGAATTTCCTCGTGCGTGCCGAACACATCTTGCGCGGTGTCGTTGGCATAGACATGGGTCGACACAAAATCCACCGGAATATTTTTCTCGGCGCAACGGCGGATGAACACGTCAACCCACGCGGCCTGCGCGGTTGCGGGTCCTCCTACCCGCAATCGCGGGCTAACCATCTTGATCGCGAGCGCACTGTGTTCATAGAGATCCCAGTAGGTGGCCTGCTTTGGCTCCCCCGCCCAGAAGTCCAGGTTGGACTCATTCCAGACTTCGAAATACCACTGGGCAACTTCATCGATGCCGTAGCGATCGACCAGGTGTTTGGTGAACGCTGCGATCAGGCCATCCCAGTGGCTCCAGTCTTTCGGCGGTGAAATGTTTGGCTTGTACCAGAAAGGGTGCAAGATGCTCTTAGCTGCCAGCTTGTTGGGCATGAAACTGATCTCAACAAAAGGCCGCACCCCGTTCGCCAGCAAGCCATCGTAGATTTGATCGACGTAGGAGAAGTTGTAGATCGCACGACCTTCGCTGTCCAAGTCGTAGACGCCGACTTCATCGTTGAAGATGCCGTGGAAGCGCACGTAGCGGAAGTCCGTGATCTGTTTGACCGCACGCAAGTCGCGGCGATAACTGTCGCGCAGGGTCAAGATGGCCCGCCCCGAGCCAAACGTTTTCTCCCAGAAGTGGGGGAAGGGGTGCGATGCTGCCTTGGCGTCGATGACAATCACATCCGACTGTGGAGGCACTTGTGCGTTCATCCCGGACCCGTTTAGACAAAACATGAAAAGAAGCCCAAGACCGATCAAGCGGCACTTCTGCACCGAGTTCCTGGTCCGCCGTGAGCAGAGATTCTTCAATCACGCTGCTCCCGGGACCGGAGTGCTTCTGCGCACCGGGCGAGGATGAGAGGCTGGCTTTTCCTGCAGCAGCAGTTCGGTTGCTTGGACTCGCGGATGGCTGTGAAACCAGCGCTGCACCACGTCATCGTGCAGGAAATTTGCGATAGAGAGCAAGCTCATACCTTGGTGATGAGCCATCCAGCAACGCACGACTTCAAAACGATGGAACCAGGAGCGTCGCCGGGAACGGGTGAAGTCGACGGCCTCATAGAATCCGTAGGCCCCTTGCCATCCCCTATCTTTCATCTCGTGCAAGTTCCGCAGCGCAGCAGAGGAATCAACATGCAGGGCCAAGAAGGATGAATATGGCGAGATCACGGTTGCGTCCTGATCAAGTTTGCGCAGAGCCAGTTGAGGAACACCAAAAGCGTAATACTGATAGTTGCCAGACTCATCCATTCTGAAATAGGCCGACTCGGAAATACCCCAGGGAATGCCTCGGTCCGCTACGTGTGCTCGCTGGGTCCGCACCGCCGCCGCCAACGAACGCTCTAAGAGTGTATTTGGGTAGGTGCGCATCCAAAGGGCTGGCATGAGGTACTCGAACATGGTTCCTGTCCAGGAGAGCAGTACGGCCCTGCCCTTATCCAGGCTATGAGGCCGGCCGAGATGAAACCATGTCTCTTGAGGAATATCATCTTTGGCGATAGCGGCAAACACAGCGATGCGCGATTCGGTGGCCAACACGTCATAACAAGCGGGATGCAGCCGCTGGTTCTCGACGTCAAAGCCAACCGAGAGCAGCCGCCTCCTCCGGTCTAGAAGAAATTCAAAATCCATTTCACCGGCAAATGTGCCCGCCCAGTCGGCGATCTTCCTGAGGTCTTGTATAAGCCGCATCAGCCGGGAGCGCGCCTCCGGCAGTAGGGACAGGAGTCGTCGATAGGTCGCAGCCGATTCCTCCGGGCACGCCCCGTTCAGCGCCGCGTGCAGACGAATGGCAAGACTATCGATGAACCCTGGCATCTGTTGGAGCACGGGGTCGCCAGCTTGGCCTTGCAATTGGATCGCTGAACCCTGCTCAAGCACGCCAAACTCTGGAAGCATCCACGGAGTGTAAAGTTCCACGGTTCGCTTGAGGCGCTGAATCCGTTCTCGCGCCTGCTCTCCGAACCACCGGGCGTCAACGGAGCGCTTTGACTTGGAAGTCCGCTGATCGATATCTTCGAGAAAAGCATCCGGAAGACCCAAAAGATTCGGCAGCCATTCTCCTGTCTTAAGCTCCTTTCTCAAAGCGGCGAACCGCCGACGCTGCAGGACACGAAGGCTGGCCAGCACCTCAACACAATCCAAGAAACCATCCGCCAGCTCAGGCTGCAACAAGGGCCGATCCAACAGCTCTAAACATCCCCGCTGAAGAGTCCAGAGTGAAGCCAATAAGTTGCCGCTATCGACCGTTGATACATCGGCGGGGACAAGTGGATCCAGCGATCGCGTATCGTACCAATTGAACAGGTGGCCTCGATATCTTCGCAACGCCGACATCGTCGCCAACGTACGGAGGGTCTGTTCGGCGAATTCCGGCGCCGTAACATAACCGAATTCGCAAGCCACCTGGCGCGCATTGAGAAGAAAACCCAGATTAGTCGGGGAAATACGGGCGGCAACTTTGGCAGGCTCCTCCTGCACGTTGTCGGGAATCAGCCAATGATGCTGTTCGGTGCTGAACTCGGCGAAATACCTCCAGGTGCGGAGGGCTTCGAGGCGAAGGAACGATTGATCGCGCTGCGACGCCTGCTTTCGCAAAGCCCGAGGCGGTCGGTTCAACCAACGCGAGACCGGGACGCTGCAGGCCCATAGCGCCAGGATCGGGAGCGCTGCGGAAACTGCGCCGCGGCGGGTAAACCAAATCGGAAGAAACAATCCCAACGCGAGCAGAGCGGTGCAATCCAGGTAGATATCCAGCACCGTGCGTTTGTAGCCTGCAAGCTCCGCCTGGGCTGCCGTTTCCCATTGCAAGAGTCTCTGCCGCGTTATCACACGGCGAACCACGGTCCGCACCACCGCATCGATGGACAACAGGGCCTGGTGCGCCAGAAACGTGAGCGTCAACCAGTCGGTAATACTTTCATCAAAAAAAGCACCCAGAGCGTCAACAGCATGGGGGCCTCGCCTCAGAAACGCGGCGCGGGCGAGTCCGAAGGTTAACTGGACACACGCAGGAAGGAACAAAATGGCGACGGCGGCCAGCGTCCAAAATAGAGGCCTCCCCGGCAGTACGAACCAGCCCAGCACCAACAAAAAAAAGCACGCGGGCTCAACTAAACTGCGGCGCAGGTTATCCAGAATTTTCCACTGGGAAATCACTGACAAGGGATTGTTGACTTGCACTCCCGACTCATCAGGGACGCGCGGGCGCAACCATCCTGCAACCTGCCAGTCACCCCTGAGCCAGCGATGTTTCCGCCGGTTGTAAGCGCTATAGTGCGAAGGGTAGTCCTCAATCACTTCGACATCGCTTAGAAGTCCTGCGCGGGCGTACGCGCCTTCTACGAGATCATGACTCAGCAAGGTATTGCGGGGGAACCGGCCGTCAAGCACCCGGTGAAGCGTTTCCACTTCGTAGATTCCCTTCCCTACAAAAATGCCCTCTCCGTATAGATCCTGATACACGTCGGAGACGGCGCGCGAGTACATGTCAAACCCCGTCTCGCCCGAGTAAATGCTGGCCAGCCAGGAACGCGCCGTACTTTGCACGCTGATTCCAACTCGAGGTTGCAGGATGCCGTAGCCCTTCACCACGACACCCCTTTCGGGATCAAGGATCGCCCGATTCAAAGGATGGGCCAAAGCCCCGACCATCCGATGAGCCGATCCGCGCGGCAGTTCGGTATCGGAATCGAGGGTGATCACAAAACGTACGCTTGACAGCGCGGAGAGATTGCCTACCTTAATCGGAAAGCTGTCATGCGTACCTCGCAGCAGGTTATTCAGGTCCATCAGTTTACCGCGCTTGCGTTCCCAACCCATCCAGAGTCTTTCCCGTGGGTTGTAAATGCGGCGTCGATGGCACAAGAAGAACGACCCCATCCCTTGTTCGGCATACTTCTCGTTTAAACCACGGATCAGTTGCGAACACAGATCCACCAGGAAGTTGTCCTCCCGCGGTTCCCAAGGTGAATCGGGGAGATCGGTAAGCAGCGCGAAATGCAGATTTGGGTCGTGGTTGCCCAGGAATCGAATTTCCAGATCCTCTGCCAACTTGTGGACCTGTTTTTCATTTAAGAGAACCGTGGGGATGGATACCAGGGTGACGCAATCGTCAGGAAGTCCTTCCGAAAGGTCAAGCTTGGGAAGAATCTCCGCGGGCAGCATCAGCGTGACCACGTAATTCATGATCTGAACAGCACTCTCCGAACTGGGCAATAACAGTGCAAGCGCCGCAACCAGAATGAGCCCCAGCGAGCTTCCCGGGTCCGTCAAGAGCACCACTACTTCCCAGACAATCGCGGAGGTGAGCACAGCGATGCCGGGCAGATAAAGCTCATCCGGATGGGCGCGCAGGAAAGAACGCAGACGCTGCGCAATGGGAGGATGGAAACCCACGCTCTGCTCAAGCATCGCGGTTCCCTCGGCAAGCAGATACCAGCCGACGTGGGAGCGGCGAAGAGTCACCCGTGGGTCTTCGTGAGGTTGCTGCTGAGCCCTGCGGGCAAGTGCCAGCGCTGCGCGAGCGACCTCCATCTCGGTGCAGTCAGAGTGGTCTGCAATATTTACCAGCTTCTTGCGGTACAGATCACGGCTGTCGAAGTCCATTCGGGAATACGCCCCCGCAGGGTCTTCACGCAAAACGTGGTCGAAAAGAATCAGGGGCTCGATCACATCTTTCCAGGACGTTTGTCCAACATCCCTAAGACTTCGGACCAGGACGTCAACACCGTACGAACCGGTTGGATCCTTAAGCAGACGACCGCCACGCGCCGCGATCTGTTCGAGCAGAACCAGCTTTAAGACGGGGACGAGCGTCCACAGCTCCACCATTTTGAGGACGGCGATTTCCTGAAAGGCTTGAATGTAGACAGCAAAGCTTGGTTCGCCAAAATTGTACGCAGAGGCAGCGAGGAAGTCTTCAGCCAGGGCCGCTATTCTGGGAACAACGGTGCCGTTGGGAGCACGAACATGAGGAGCGTTGTGGGGTTGCTCAAAGGTTTCACGGACATCGTCCTGCTCCCCCGCAAGGAGGCGAAAATTGTCACGCAGCCAGCGGAAATCGTCCGAGATCTTTTGCGGAGGCGGAGATTCCAGCGCCGTCAACAACGGTTTGAGCGCGTGAAACAGGGTTCGGCAGCGACTCCGAAACGGTCGCGATGCGGGCTGACCCGGAAGCCATGCCGAGTTACGGGCCAGTTCTGCCGCGCTCACACGCAAAGCTAGCGTATCGGGCGCGATTTCCCTCACAGGTTGGCGCGGGCCGTCAGGGTTTGCACTTGCGAGTTCCAGATGAGCACTCTCTGGCATCTTGTATGTCCCTAGCGATAGCTGGAGGCCTGCATCTCAAACATTTCGGCGTAACGACCTCCCAGACTCGACAGTTGGGCGTGACTGCCTTCCTCCACAATCCTACCGCTGTCGAGCACTACGATGCGATCAGCCATGCGCACGGTAGAGAATCGATGTGAAATAAAAAGCGCTGTTTTGCCAGCGGTAAGTTCGGAAAAGCGGCGAAAAACTTCGAACTCGCTGGGTGCGTCGAGCGCGGCCGTCGGTTCGTCGAGAATCAGGAGTTGCGCATCGCGCAGATACGCCCGGGCCAGCGCGACTTTCTGCCACTCACCACCGGAAAGGTCCACTCCTTGATCGAAGCGTCGGCCCAGCATTTGTTCGTAGCCCTGCGGCAGCCGTTCGATAACGTCATCCGCCATGCTCTTTCTCGCAGCGGCCTGCAGGAGATCGAGATTGCTGATTTCCTCAAGCCGCCCAACCGCGATGTTTTCACGGACGGTCATTTCATAGCGCATGAAATCCTGAAAGATGACGCCCATCTCACGATGAAGATCTTCGAGGTCATACTCGCGAAGATCAACGCCATCGAGCAGAATTCGCCCCTCCGACGGATCGTACAGGCGGGTAATCAATTTTACGATGGTGGTCTTGCCCTGGCCGTTTTCGCCAATGAGCGCCACGCGCTCTCCCGGACGCAATTGAAAGTTCAGGCGGTTCAGGACCAGCCGCGAACTTCCCGGATAGTGGAACGAGACGTTCTGAAACTCGAATCCGCGCACCATCGGTCTTGGCGCCGGCAGCGCACCAGGTTTAGATCGGATGGTCGCTTGCATCCCAAAGAAAGCCAGCAAATCCGTGAGGAACAAGGCCTGATCGGCAATGCCTGCAAGAGTTGAAAAAATCTGCTGGATGTTGCTGCTGGCCTGCTGAATCGCTCCCGCGAGAAACGTCAGGGTACCAATACTAAGTACGCCGTTGACGGTGCGCCAGATGACAAATACATACGCGGAGTAATAGCCCATGGTGCCGACCACCGACAAGAGCGTACCCGCAATGAGCTTGCGTCGGGACAGACCGACGTTCTCCTTGTAGATTTCATCGGACAAACGGGCAAAGCGCTCGCTTAGGAAATCTCTCAGCCCAAAAAGCTTTAGCTCCTTGGCAGCTTCTTTGCTTCCACCCAGGACTCGCAAGTAGTCCAGTTGCCGCCGGATCGGCGTCTGGCGAAAATTCTTGGCGTACCCAAGAAAGGCAAAATGGCTTTCGCCAAGGAATGCCGGAAGCACGCCGGCAATCAGCAGGAGCATCAGCCAGGGAGAAAACAACATGATCGAGACTGACAGCGTTAGGGTAGTGATGGCCTGCTGGATCAGCCTTCCAATGGCTTGAATCATGCCGAGCCGGTCGGTTGCCTGCACTCGCGCCCGCTCCAGACGGTCATAAAAAACCGGATCTTCATAGGTCACGAGATCCAGGCTAGCCGCATGATTCAAGACTCGAATGCTGACATGGCGGGTGTACTTGTCGGCCAGCAGTGAATCGGAGTAGTCGATCGCCCGGGCGAGAATACTGGTAAGAACAGCCAATGAAAATTCTGCCGCGACCAGCCACCAAAACTTGGTGGGCACCGGCTGATGCGTCGAGACGGCATGCACGATGCCATCAATGATCAGTTTGGTGATCCACAGAAGCACAACCGGCAGCAGTGCTGCGAGCAGGCGGGAAACCAACCCAAACACTACAACCGCTGGACCCGAGTCCCATACGATCTTTAGAACAGACGGCACGTTGCGAAGCGCCGAAAGGCGCTCCCGCCAGCCTGTCCAGAAGCTTTCTCGCTCCGCCATGACTTGGTTCTACCGTCTTCGAGGATTTCGTCTAACTGCCAGATGGGCGAAGTGGCACGAAGTGTTAGAGTTTCAGCCCGGCTCACTTCGGATTGCCCCCACGAAAGATGCCGGAACGGTATCCAGAGTTTGTCGCGACACCGACTTCTTTGTCGAGCGTCGTTGGGGTCGAAGCGGCAGCGCCCTAGGGAATTCCTTCGCCTATGTTATCACACGTGGACGGCGACTATTGGTGGCGTTTGTTGCAAGCGATGGGGCACGCAAAGATCATCGTCTGCGCCCCAACAAGGTCCCCCTCCCTGGGTGAGCGCATGTTTATCGAGTTATTTTTGGCTGCCCCCCAGGGATTCGAACCCCGATAACCTGCTCCAGAGGCAGGTGTCCTACCATTGAACGAGGGGGCAGCGCGCGCTGAAGACGCGAAAGGAACTGCCGCTTTGATTCTATGGGCCTCGCGCGTTGTGGTCAACAACTGCCCTCATGCGTGGTTTCGAGCCATCGCCCTTGCTTCTCTCCCGTGCTGCGCTGTTCAACACCAAACCTACGGTTTAAGATTCACTCAGGAGAACTCTCATGATTACCGCCCTCGGCAACATTACTCCGCTGGCCAGCGACTACAGCGAAATCGCCCGCTCTCCTCTCGAAGCCGACCGCTGCGCGCTCCTGGTGGTCGATATCCAGGAAAAACTTCTTCCTCCCATTTTTCAAAAGGCGCAGCTCATTAAGAATTCCCAGTTGCTCATCCGGCTCGCCGGCATCCTGAAGCTTCCCGCTCTGGTGACCACGCAATATGCCAAGGGACTGGGCAACACCGTGGCGGAGATTGCTTCCCTGCTGCCTGAAACTCAAGCTATCGACAAGCAAATGTTCTCCTGCTTCGGCAGTGATGCCTTCTGCTCCCAGCTGAAACGGTTGCCGGGGAACCGCAACACGGTCCTGCTATGTGGAATGGAAAGTCATATTTGCGTGGCTCAAACGGCGCTTGCCGCGTTGCGTGAAGGCTACATTGTCCACGTGGCTTCGGACGCCGTCAGTTCTCGCACAGAGTGGAATTGGAAGATCGGATTGGAACGCATGCGCGCGGCCGGCGCAGTGATCTCGTCAACCGAGATGATCATCTACGAATTGCTGCGGTCTTCGGGCGCACCCGCGTTCAAGGAGTTGCTGCCCTACCTGAGGTGATAGCAATTGGCAACTGCCCCTCTCGGTCAGTGAGTGCAATCGGGGATGTTACAACAGCAAATCAGAGGACACCGCCTGATTAAGCAGACCCGCCACCCAACCCTTTGCACATTGACAAACCAGCGGAACGCGAACAAGATTGTGTGCACTATTGGCGGCTTTCCGTCAGGCAAGTTTGTCTTGTTGGAGGTTGAGTCATGAAACCCGTTCCGCTATTGGTCCTGTTTCTAGGTGTGTCCTTCGTATCCGCGGCCTGGGGCCAGCAGCCGACAGGCAAGTGCAGCAATGACTGGAGTGAGTTCCACCGCACCAACATGCAGCGGTGGGATCCATGCGAAAAGGTGCTCAACGTCAAGAATGTTGGCAACCTCGTTCTGAAGTGGCAGTCCGATGCCGGTGGTAGCCAGGCTGCCATTGTAAACGGAGTGGTCTACGTCGGATCGGTCGGGGGCACAGTGTCTGCCTTGGACGCCAGCACTGGTTCTGCCCGGTGGACCTCCAAGACTTACGGTTCCGTTTATTCCGCGCCCGCGGTGGCGGATGGAATAGTTACGTTGGCTCGTTAGACCAAAACGTGTACGCGCTGGATGCCAAAACCGGAGCACAGCTATGGAGCTACACCACCGACAGTTCTGTGTACTCCTCGCCGACCGTCGCCAATGGTGTGGTCTATATTGGCTCAGACGACTTCAACCTGTACGCGCTCGATGCCAAGACTGGGGCGAAGGTATGGTCCTACCCCGTCGCCGTCTCTTCTTCGCCGGCAGTGGCCGGCGGGGTGGTGTACGCATACGCCTCCGATTCCAACCTGTACGCGCTCGATGCCAAAACCGGCGCCGAACCATGGAACTTCAACATTGGTGGAGAGAGTGACTCGTCGCCCTCCCTGGCGGATGGAGTGGTCTATGTCGGGGGCGCCAAGGTGTATGCGCTAAAAGCCAGCACGGGCGCCCTGTTGTGGGCCTACCAGACCGCCTTCGGGGACCCATCGGGATCCTCCCCTGCGGTGGCGCACGGTGTGGTTTATGTGGCCGCGACTGTAGACATCCAGCACAACCACCAGGGTCTGTATGCGTTGGACGCCAGGACGGGCGCCAAACTCTGGAGTAACCACCTTTTGTACTATGGGGACTCACCGGCGGTGGCCAATGGAGTGGTTTACGCCACCTCGAACCAGAGAGTGTACGCACTGAACGCACGCACTGGCGCCAAGCTATGGACGTACAAAAACATGCCGTCGGACTTTCTGATCTACGCTTCCGTGTCGAATGGAATGCTTTATGTCGGCGACGGTAGATATGGCCAGTTTGCGTTTGGACTGAAGTGAAGGATGGTCGGGCCAGTTCCCAAGACCCTAGCGTGAGGATACTTCGCCCCCGACTCCAACCTCAAGGTGTTTGAGCGGTCACAACACTATTAGGCGCGGAATCCCCGAGGTTGACACGGTAACTGCTGTCAGCAGCCCACCGCGCTCACTGAGAATTGGCCGAATCTTTCTGCTTCACTTTCACCACCGTGATCTTCGAAAATCCTTCTTCAAAGGTTGGCTGCTTCAGCTTCCCAGCCATGCGCCGCATCGCGTCCTCTGGAACCTTGCGGTCGCGGCGTTGATTGCGCTCCAAGCAAACCTCCACCGGCACATCGAAGAACACGGCCTGCACTTCGTAGCCATAGTCCTTGGCCAGCTTGATCCACCCGTTCCGCTCGTGGGGCGACAGGTTGGTGGCGTCGACATAATTCATCGGACGCCGCGCAATCAATCGCGCCTTGAGCATGGAACGTAGGTTGGAAAAAATCAGATCCTGAAAGCGCTGTTCCGTGGGATCGTCAAACAGCAGCGCGCGCAACAGGTCGCTGGAAAGCGGCGTGATGTTGTGGCGTTTGAACCACGAACTCTTGCCGGACCCGGGCAGCCCAATCGCCAGCACGACCACACCTTTGGAAGGACGAGCCGCCTCCACCTGAGGTGGAGATGCGGATTTGGCCGCTGCCCGACCGTGCGGCGCCACTACCGCGGCTGGCGCGCTCTCCTGAGGAGCACCTTGCATTGGTGCGACCGGATCGGATCCCGACGCCGACTCAACTCGCGGAGCACCGTTGCGGCTCCTGCCGCGGCCGCCTCTGCCTCGCCGACGCCGGCGTTTGGCAACATCTCCGTTTCCCGTTGGCCGTGGCTGGCCAGGCTGCGTCTCCGCCGATGGCATATCCTGTGCCGCCTCCGGTTGCAGCGGGGCCGAATCTGCGTGGCTCACTTCCGTTGGCGTGGGCTCGGCTGGAGCCGTATCGTAAAAGGCCGGCTGCAGTGGGGCAGGTGCGGACTCCGCTCCGACTTTCTCCGGCTCCTTTTTGCGGCGCTTCAAGCGCTCGCTCATCCATTTGCGCATCTCTGGCTTGTAACACACCCACAGGCCCGCGAGCAACACAGGTGAACCAACCCTGTTAGCGAACCTCTCCGGATTCGTGTCAGGACACAGCTTGGGACCTCGCGCTCCCGAAGGGGAACAAAACCAGTTGTATGTATTTGATCCGTCACGCAGAAATCACTCCGTCGCAATCATGATCGCAATCTAAGGTAGGGGTGCTAGTAAGGGAGTAGATCAGCCCACACTCCATTTTATTTATTGTCAAATCTGCGAAAAGGCCTTGGATTACGCCGAAAGATGGTTTATCGTGGCCGACACGAAAGTAAAGCCTCGGGGACAAACCAGCGGGGAGAAGGTGGGTTCTGTTCCTGGGTGCTTGCAAGCTCGGTTGCAAGATGTCACGAAGGTTCGGAGAGGGACTCCAGCCATGAAATTTCCTCGTTGTCTGCCCACCTTTCTTCTGGCGATATGCTTGTGTGTCTTTTTCTTCTCACTAAGAGCATGGAGTGCCGCTTCCCCTGCTGGATCTCAGGGGCCGGGAGCGCCGCCTTCCGAAGCTGCGACGGTCGTCATTCCAGGCCCCCTCCGCTCCTTCTTGCGGATGGCCGGAATCAGCCAAAAGGAGTCGCCGGAAGAGGTCGTTCCCCTGCTGGCTCACAACGTGTTCTCTCAAGGATATGAGGGCTATCAAGACAAGGGCCGGCCAACCGAGTTTCTAATCCTGTTGAACCGGTATGTGCATCAGGCAAGAGAATTGGCGGTGCTGGCCGGTCCCGAGCAGATGATTCGTGTGTCGAACTGTGACGAGGCCAGGCCGCTCCTGCACATCCTCGGTTACCGCTTCCGCCAAACCTGTGGACACAGCGGCGCTTCTCTGGTAACCGCTGATCCAGAGAGGGCTTTCCTGACGATCGACTCCGGCTTCCCGCTGCCTGAACTCGAAGAGACGCTGCAGGGAGGCAAGGCTTTCACTTATGCATTCCCATCGTCTCACGTCCCGGTGTTATTTTCGGCCAGCGACTGGACTGCAATAAGCAGCGCAAACAGAGCAGGAGCCAATGATTTCGTGGAAACTCTGCTGCACGATCCAGTCTTGGCTCGTCTTTACTGGGCCTTGACGCGAAGCCATGGCGAAACCAGGACCGCCCTGCGACAGTCGGTTGGGCTGGGAAAACTGCTTCCGCTTGCCTCCGTGCTTGATTTCTACGGAAGCCACATCTGCATTCGGTCTGGACGCGTGATCGTACCCGGTGGAACCGACGCGGAGTCTGCGTGGAAGGATTTGGCGGGAGCCGGTCCAGATTCACCAAGTGAGTTTGTCACCCGGTTGCTGGCCAAGGACAACGGCTGGCTGGCAGCTTATTTCGACGCTCTGTCGCGGATCAATCGAACTCAACAGGCCCACTTTACCGCGTCCCGGCTGCGGCGTTTTTATGAAGCGTTTCGCGGAAAGGACGTCTCTACGAACGCCGCCAGGCCGGCGTTTCGTCCGGCCCCAGCTCTTTTGCTTCTGGTGACCCGCTTGCAGTGGGATCCTGCTGGCGAACCCTACGTCCCGGGAAATCTGGCGGTATGGAAGCAAGTCCTTAACCAGAAGAGCAATTTCAAACTCGTCCGCGACTTGGGCAAGCGCGCCGGCCACTTGAACCAACCCGAACAGCTCGCCGAAACCATGTTCGCCCTTTGTCGAGTGGAGACGGACACCGGGCCGCTGCAGGTTTATCTGATGTTGGGCGAATTGGATAGCAGGCGGTCTCCCGAAAATCGCTTGAGTTCGCAAACCGTGCTCTTGCTGGCCAGCCGATTCGGCCAGTTCAGCAATCAATATCTGATCTTCTCCGAGTTTCCCGTTCTTACCGACGCATCGATCACGCACTTTCTGAACGTGGCTGAGGCCCTGGGCAACATTCCCAACCACACCTTGCGCGGCAACGCCATGGGAATTTTCCAGGCCAACATTGGGCTTTGGCAGATCCTCGCTCGTCAGGGACAGATCCCAAGCGTCGCGTTGAACGATTCCTGGCAGAAAGTGATTAAGCCATTTGACAAGGTTGTCTCTTCTTACCAACTTTTCGACGCGGGGCGAGACTCCCTGGGGGCAATGCTGCTGGCGGCGAACGCCCAGCGGAACAGCTCCCAGGACGAAATCATTGAACTGCTCGCGGGTCCCCATCAAGCCAGTCCAGACAGCCAACGAATGCATCAGCGAATGGCCGGTGAAATTCGCTCGGTGTTGGACGGCCAGCGTTTGGTTTCCCTGGATACGGTGCTGGCCCTGGGCGACGGTTTGAATGCGATGGCGCATGGATCAGCAGCGAGCGATGGAATGATTCCGCTTGCCGGTGAACTTCGCGAATTCGAGATGCCGCGTCCGATCTTCAGCAGTGGCGAGAGAACTCAATGGGCAACCGGAATTTACAACAACCGTCACACTGAACTGCAGATGCAGACTGACTTGACCAAAGCGATTAAGTCGCCCGCATCTCGCCAGCAATTGTTGGACGCTCGCGGTCAACTGGTTCCGTTCCTAAGGGACACGCTGGTGGGCTTGAACTATGCGTACTACGAGCCACCCGGCGCTCAAGTGCTACACCACAACCCGCTTCTGGTGCGTTCCCACGATTTCTCCGGAGACACGGTCGCCGGTGTGGAACACGTCTGGCGGGCTCCCCAGTTGTTCGGTGAGGGCTCTCCGGCGGGTGGTGGCGCCCATCTGGTCGGATCGCTCGCCGACCTGCCCTATGTTCTGGCTCAGGTGGAACAGGATTTCATCGCCCCGGAAAATGTACAAGCCCTGATCTGGAGGGAGATGGTTCCCGGCCTTCTTATCACCGCAACCTTGCCACGTTGGTGGGACGTAAGCCCCAGCGAACTTCATGCGGTCACGCTTTATCAACGCACCGGCGAGGAACTTTTGACGACTTCGGCGCGAGATCCACAACTGCGGAGTAAGGTGATGAATATCCTGTCGGACCGCATGGATCCGGCTGTCCAGGAACGAGTGGAGCTGGCGCTACGCTCCGGGAGCGTGCCTGACATCTATCCTCGAACCACGCCGGCAGACACGTTCTATCTGGCGACCGAGTATCGTCGCAGGTTTTCCGATGACATCAGTTCCTGGGGCCCGGCCGGCCAGGAATTGGAAAGCCTTAGCCGCCAGTATCCGGCAGAGCTTAGCTTGGAGCGGCTGTCGCGAGACTTCGGCGTGCCCCATCCCATCTTGACCCAGAGTTACGCTCGTGAACTGTTGAACACCAAACCGTTTCCTGCCTTCGAGGGCTATTCCAGCCGCTTGCTGGCGGAGACTTGGGATTCCAACAATCTGTACTGGGCGCGCCTAGCCGATGAAAAGGGCTATCCGCCGGTAGTGCTGAACGTCCTGGTTCCCGAACTGACTCATCGCATGGTGGAAAAAATTTTTGCCAGTGACTTCGAAGATTGGCCAGCCATCCTTCGTGCTATGCGGGAAACCGGAGAGGAGTTTCGGCAGGGAAAAATTGCTTCGATATCCACCAGTGCCGCTCTGACGCGGCCTTAAACGGAACAGGAATATATGGCAAAAAAATATCTTTTATTTCTTGCGTTAGCACTAAGCTCCGGAACATGGGTCGCGGCCCAGGAAAGCGAACCCAACATTCGCGTAGTCGTCGACATGGTGCAATTGAATGTCGCGGTGACGGACAGCAAGGGAAATTATGTTACCGGCCTTCGCCCATCCGACTTCGCCATTGTCGAGGACAATATTCCGCAGAAACTCGCCACCTTCGGAGAAGGCAATGAACCCGTCTACCGAGTAGCCGACGTTGGGCCCGACGGAAAGACGACCGGCGGCGGCCAATCCCTCCATCCGTCAGCAGACGACCAAAGTCTGGGCTCGATGGTAGCTGGGGCCAATGTTTTCCTTCTTTTTGATACCAGCAACTACATGTATCGCGGGTTTGTCTTCGCGCAAGACGCGATCGCGGATTTCGTTCGCTCCCTGGAAGACGCGGATAAGATCGCCTTCTACTCCTATAGCCGCGACCTTTCCCGATCCGCCCCGCTGACTCCCGACCGGTCGCAGGTCTTGCGTGGAGTGCGTGCGACCGTCGCCGGAGACGATGCTGCACTCTATAACTGCCTGTTGTTGACCGTCAAAGACGCGGCCCACTACACCGGCAAGAAGGTCGTGGTCGTATTTTCGAACGGGCCCGACAACTCCAGCATGGTGCCGCCTGAGGACGTGGCCGAGTTGGCGCAATCGACTGGGATCGCGATTTACATGATCAGCACCCAGTTGGCTAAGTTGGAGCCGGTTTCCACCGCGGTGTTTGAACGGATGACAGCGGCGACCGGCGGCAAAGCCTATTTCGCCAAGACCTGGCGGGACGAACAGCGAGCCTTTGCCTCGATCCGCGATGACCTGGCGCATCTCTACTCGCTCAGCTACTACCCGCAACCAAATCCCAACCGCGGCTGGCGCGGGATCACGGTCAAACTGGTGGGTGATCGTCTGAAGAAGTACCACATACGCACGCGGAACGGATATCGCCCGCAACCGAACCGATTCTCCGGGGCGGTCGCGCAAGCCTCGGCGGCGGGGGCGCCTCCGCGGTAGCTTAGTGCTGGTTTACAAAAACAAAGTAGCGGCGGAGACCCTCGTTTCGCCTGGCCCATCGAAGCTCAGCAGTCTCGCTTTCCTGCAGAATGAGGGGTCCATTTTTCGCGCCAAAAGCATTAACATGCTCGTTTCCCCTTGGAGAGAGGTTCATGGAAGGTTCTGTCTCACCGCGAAAACTGGCTGGGCGTTACGAGGTGCGGGAGGTTCTCGGCCAGGGCGGGATGGGTTTGGTTTACCGGGCTTACGACACCGTCATCCGGCGGGAAGTGGCGGTCAAGACCATTCTCGACATTCCTGATCCCGCTTCCCTGCAATTGTTTTACAAGGAATGCGATGTGCTCGCCTCCATGAGCCATCCCAACATTATTGAGATCTTCGATATTGGCGAGTTCGAGGAGGAGGGCAAGAAAAAACCTTACTTCGTCATGCCGCTCTTGCCCGGCACTACGCTCGATGCTTTCATTCGCCAGGCCAGCCATCGCTTGACCGTCGAGCGCACGGTCGGCATTATTTCCCAGACTTGCCGAGGCCTGCAGGCGGCGCATGAGCGCGGTTTGGTCCATCGCGACTTGAAGCCGAGCAACATTTTTGTGATGCAAGATGATTCGGTCAAGATTATCGATTTCGGCGTGGCCCACATGACTGACACGCAATCCACGCGGGCGCACAAAGGGACATTGCTCTACATGTCTCCCGAGCAGATTGAAATGAAACCGCTGTCGGGGCTCTCCGACATTTTTTCGCTGAGCGTTGTTGCCTACGAAGCCCTCACTGGACGGCAGCCATTCCAGCGCGCCCGTGTCGACGAGATTGTCGACGCCATCCGCCGCCAGGTTCCGCCTCCAGCTTCCGACATAAGTCCAGCGGTGCCTAAGCCGGTCGGCCGCGTGGTGCACAAAGGAATGGCGAAGCAGCCCTGGCACCGCTTCTCCAGCGCGCGCGAGTTTAGCGATGCTCTCAACAAGGCGCTACGCAATGAACCCATCGAGTTCTTCGATCCGTCGCGCACCCGTCCCCGGCTGGAACGAGCCACCAAGGCGCTCGAAACCGGAGATTTTCAGTTCGCCGGGGAAATCCTGGGGGAGTTGGAGGCAGAAGGCCACATTGATTCCTCGATCACTTCTCTACGCCAGCAACTGGACACAACCGTCCGGCAGAAAACCATCGCGCAGTTGCTGGAAGCCGCCAAGTCTCGCTTTGAGGAGGAAGAGCATCCCCTGGCGCTGCAAAAACTTCAGGAAGTGCTTGAGATCGAACCCGACAATGTTTCCGCGCTGTCACTGAAGAGCAAGATCGAAGGCCGGCGCAGTGAAAAGCAGATTGAGAACTGGTACCGGTTGGCGCGGCAGCACACCGACAATCATGCATATCCTCACGCTCGCGAGGCCTTGCAGAATGTTTTGCAGCTCAGGCCCAAGGAGGCTCGCGCCCTTCAACTGATCGCCGAAGTCGATCGCCTGGAACAGGAATACAACAAGCTGAGGCAGGAGAAGGCGCAGATCCATCGGGCGGCGATGGATGCCTGGCAACGCGGCGACGTCAGCAGCGCTCTCACCAAGCTGGCCGTGGTTCTGGAACTGGATCGCCGCGCTCCCGATGTTTCCAGCCCCGAGGGCAGTGCCACGTACCAAGGTTTTTACAACCAAGTGCGCTCCGAGCACGATGCCATGAACACGGCTTATGCGGAGGCGCGCAAACATCTGGCGGAAAGTAACTTCAGTAAGGCTCTGGGAGTTTGTGAAAGCTATCTTGCCAAGTATCCGGCCAACGCGATTTTTCAGGCGCTCAAGTATGACGTTGAGGAGCAGCAGAGACAGGAACTGTCGGCGTACGTGGCTTCGGTCGACCGGCAGGTGGAAGCGGAACCCGACCTGGATAAGCGCGTGAACATTCTCAAAGAGGCGCTTCACATACATCCCGACGAAACCCACTTCCAGCGCGCCTTGCGGCTGGTCAAAGACAAGCGCGATCTGGTGAACTCCATCGTCGCCCGGGCCCACCATCACGAAGAGGAGGGCGCATTTGGCGATGCGCTCAATGATTGGGAAATCCTGCGCACGATTTACAGCAAGTATCCTGGATTGAAGTTTGAAGTGGAGCGGCTGCAAAAACGGCGCGAGCAACAGGCCCGCATCGAAGCCAAGACCCAGCTGGTCGAGCAGATCGATGAATGCCTGCATTCCACGAACTACGCGCGCGCTCTCAGCCTTCTGGAACAAGCGGCGCCAGAGTTTCCCAACGATGCCGAATTGGCCGAGCTTGGCAAGCTTGCCAAGCATGGCGTGCAGCGCGCCACGGAGGCCCATCGCTTGATGACGGAAGGCCAGGAGCTCTGCACCCAAGACCGCTTTGCGGATGGGATCAAGTTACTGCGAGAAGCCTATGAATTGGACGAACATAATGCGCTGACCCGGGCGGTGTTTTCCAATGCTTTGGTGGAGCAGGCGCGTCTGCTGGCGGAAACCAATTGGCAGGAAGCGGAGGAGTTGGCCCAGCAGGCTTTCGATCTGAATCCCGGCCATCCTCTATCTAAGACCGTGCGCACCCTGATTCTGGATCAGAAGCGGGAGCAGATCGTCAGCGAATGCCTCTCCCAGGCGCGCAAGCTGCAGGCAGCGGGCGATTTCGCGGGTTCCCTATCTCGCATTGAAGCCGCGCTGGCTGCCTATCCTCGCGAGCTGCGGCTGACTCAGATCCAGGAAACTGTACAAAGAGAGATTCAGTCCCAGCAGCGCCAGATGCGGCGCCGCGAATTGGAAGAGCTGCGACGGATGGAGCGCGAAGTTGAGACCATCACCGATCCTGCGGTGAGAAAAGTCTTCGCGGAACGCGTCCAAGTCCTGGCCGCCAAGTATCTTCAGGACGAAGAAGTTCTCGCGGTGGCGAACGGTATTCTACGGCGGCTGGACCTGCCAACCGTCGAGGGGATTCCCGTTCG
>Ga0207003_1001_pt3 | contig 31749 bp, 27 predicted proteins | sample Alteio_BWMinCont_89_FD_153474 | JGI IMG/M metagenome (GOLD analysis project Ga0207003, IMG submission 153474) | Enriched cells from forest soil in Barre Woods Harvard Forest LTER site, Petersham, Massachusetts, United States -... | ecosystem: Environmental > Terrestrial > Soil > Temperate forest >...
TTGCTTCGTCGCAAAAAGCGCTCCTCGCAATGACGGCGTGGCAAAAGCCGTCGACTATTACCACGGGGTCATTGCGAGCGAAGCGAAGCAATCCAAGGAATTTTAGCAACGTCTTTCTGGATTGCTTCGTCGCAAAAAGCGCTCCTCGCAATGACGGCGTGGCAAAAGCCGTCGATTATTACCACGGGGTCATTGCGAGCGAAGCGAAGCAATCCAGGGAATTTTAGCAACGTCTTTCTGGATTGCTTCGTCGCAAAAAGCGCTCCTCGCAATGACGGCGTGGCAAAAGCCGTCGACTATTACCACGGGGTCATTGCGAGCGAAGCGAAGCAATCCAGGGAACTTTAGCAACGTCTTTCTGGATTGCTTCGTCGCAAAAAGCGCTCCTCGCAATGACGGCGTGGCAAAAGCCGTCGACTATTACCACGAGGTCATTGCGAGCGAAGCGAAGCAATCCAAGGAATTTTAGCAACGTCTTTCTGGATTGCTTCGTCGCAAAAAGCGCTCCTCGCAATGACGGCGTGGCAAAAGCCGTCGATTATTACCACGGGGTCATTGCGAGCGAAGCGAAGCAATCCAGAAAAGCTATTAATGATAATTTTTGAATTAAAAGGTTAATACTGTTTTATGTCTCAACTCGAAAATCTTTTAAAAAACAATTCCGATTGGCGCGGTGTCATTCGCGCCAATAATCGCAAAACTTTTTTTGTGATTGGGCTGTTTATTTTAATTTACGTCGCGATCGGTGTATTGGTCGATATGTACATCTATACTAGGCATTTTCCGCAAGCTTCGCCTTCGGAAATTTTTCAAGCACTGATCACCTTCCATCTTTTTCCTCTCGTAACATTGATCATGCTAGGCGTCGCGGTGATCTCCCTGCTCATCACATTCAGTTTTCATGACCGCCTCATGTTAATGGGAACGGAATACCATGAAATTACGCCGACCACTGCACAAAACACCGCAGAACAACAACTGTATAACGTCGTGGAAGAAATGAAAATCGCAGCGGGTTTGCAATACATGCCGCGTGTTTACATTATCGATGCGGATTATATGAATGCCTTTGCGAGTGGATTCAGTGAAAAATCTGCCATGATGGCCATCACACGTGGATTGATGGAGAAATTAAATCGAAGCGAATTGCAAGCTGTGATGGCACATGAATTAAGTCATATACGGCATCTGGACATTAAACTCACTCTCATCGCATCCGTGTTAGCGAATTTGACCGTGATGGTGTTAGATATGTTTTTTTATAACGCCCTTTTCTCGCGACGCCAATCAGACGATGAGCGTTCCAGCAACGGATTATTAACGATCATTATTGTGCTGCGTTATCTTCTGCCCGTGATTAATGTTTTATTATTGCTTTATCTCAGCCGCACACGCGAATATATGGCCGATGCCGGTTGCGTGCAGTTAACACGAGACAATCAACCGCTCGCCTCTGCTTTATTGAAAATTAATAATGACCATCAAGAAAATCAATCTGCCTACAGTGCAGAATACCAACAAACTCCGCATGAAAATGTGCGACGTGAAGCCTATATTTTTGATCCGATCCAAGCGGGAATTGAAAAGACAGGCTCATTGACTGATATGTTCTCTACGCACCCCAGTCTAAAAGATCGTTTAGCTGCTTTGGGTTTTAAATATGAATCCAAATAAAGTCGGTGTTTTACTCACCAATATTGGAACACCTGACCACCCTACTCCATCGGCTGTGCGTCGTTATTTAAAACAATTTTTGCAAGATCCTCGTGTTGTTGAATTATCCCGATGGATCTGGTTACCGATTTTGTACGGTTTTATTTTGCCTTTTCGCTCAAAAAAATCGGCTGCGTTATATCAAAAAGTTTGGACGCAGAATGGTTCGCCCTTGTTATATCATTCTCTGCAACTCACTGAAGCGCTCGCAAAACAACTGAACATTCCGATCGCCTTGGGAATGCATTATGGCCAACCTTCCATTGCAACTGCTCTCGAAAAATTAAAAAAAGAAAATGTGGAAAAAATAATAATACTGCCGCTTTATCCGCAATATTCTGCAGCAACGACTGCTTCAACTTTTGATGCAGTCGCTCGCATATTAAGAAAATGGCGCGTGATTCCTGAAATGGTTTTTTTAAACGATTATGCCGATCATCCGCTTTACATTAAAGCATTGGCTGGGTCGATTCGCTCTGCACAATCGCAACATACTCCACAAAAAATTTTATTTTCATTTCATGGAATCCCTAAACGTTTTGTGACAGAAGGCGATCCTTATCAAGAACGTTGCAAAACTACGGTTGCATTATTGGCTAAAGAATTAGAATTAAATGCGGATCAATATGATTTAACCTTTCAATCCCGATTAGGTCGAGCAAAATGGCTTGAGCCTTACACCGATAAAATATTGCAAAACCTTCCCAAGCAGGGAATCACGGATATTCAAGTCATTTGCCCGGGATTTGCAGTAGATTGTTTAGAGACGTTAGAAGAAATTGAAATGAGAGGCAAAGAACAATTTTTAAAAAATGGCGGAAAAATATTTTCGTATGTTCCCGCGTTGAATGCAAGTGAGAGGCATGTTCAGTTGTTGGTTGATCTGATTCAGGCGCATGTCCGCACTACGGCCCGGAGCGTCGCGGGACGCTCCGATAAAAGCTGTGCGAATCACTTAACTTAAGGCAGTGCGGGTAAGAGGTGAGCAGTCGAAAATAGTTTACGCTAAACACCCTCTCCTGTACAATAGATAACCATAATTACAGATCATCGAGAAACCCTAAATGCCTGATCTAGTTGAAATAACCCCTGATACGCTCAGTACAGCCCTTGCTAAAGGATCTGTTGTCCTGACTGAACCAACGCGTGTCACTCCGAACGAGGAATATGCTTACAGTTGGAGGCATTTAATCCGTTGTGTCGATATCGAGGGACAAGCATCAAGACCAGGTCACTACATCACTTTAATTAAAACAAAGGATGCGAAAACAGAAGCTGAGGGCATCATAGGAATAAGTATAGAAACGGATCGCCTCACCCATCGTTTGAATGCATTGGCTACACAAGCAACATTTTGCAGCCGACACGGGAAGATCATTCCGATATTCATTGGGGAAGAAAAAAACACATACACAAAAGAGCAACAGCTTGAAGATATCGAAGCAGCATTGAAATTGCCTGAGGACCATCCAGCTCATCAGTATGCAAAAGTCTATTGCGATCGATGCGAGCAATACGGAACACATTCGATTTATTATCCCCAAAAAAGCGATGCTAGAAAACTCCTCGAAGCCGCGACCCTAGGTAAGATGTTGTTGGATTATATAGACGAGAGAAATTTAGAGAGCTCTAACACACTCAAAAAAATAGAAAAGAGCGTGCCACCAAATGGAGAATTTGAATATGTATCTACGTATATTACGGAGATTGAACAAAGCAGGTTACATCAACTATTGAAAAGCGAGATATGTCGGTCAGATACCCCACTTCAAATACTCAGGGATACAATTGGTCAGCAAGTCTGCCAGGCTATAGCAGATGGGTGGCCACAAAAGAAGGGGCTGAGCAAGGCACTGCTTGATATAATGCATAAACATAAAACTAGTTTTCGCTTTACCGTTATGGAGGTTGCCTACGGTAGCAACCAGGTTTACATGGAACCAAGCTGTCACAGTGAAGAACAACAAGAACGAAAAGATGCTGACATTCGTTTTTTCCTGGAATGCCAGGATCTCTTATTGCTTTATGGCGCATACAATAAAATTTTCCACGTTCTTGACGAGCTAACTGAATCTCTTCCGATGATTCCTTATTACAAAAACAATCGCAAACTCGTTGATTTGTGTATTCACTCAATTCCATTTTTGCTAAAAACTATCGAGTCGAATCAGAAGGCGTCTCGGGACTCTCTTTTTGATCTGAAGAAACTAAGGAGACTAAGGAAACGTTGCTCCTATATAGCCTGGGAGGTGCGCCTCCCGAGGGAGAGTGATGACGAAGATAAGGCTTGTCAAGCTTCTCTTATCCATCTGGTTGCTAATCCATATTTCTTTAGCTCGGCTTTATTGCCCTTTTGCCAGAACAGGGCTGTCGAAATCTTATTCATCCTCCATAAGCGAAAATGGGTAAATGAAAAACAATTACTCGAAGTTTGGTCGCAAAACTATCAACTGCTGTTAACAAAAAGGTATTCCATCTCAAAAAGTTATTCCATATCAGCCGCGCCTACCAGTTGTAACCTATCCCTTATTGCATTAGTCAGCATATTCAATCCGCCTACCTGTGAGGAGCTTCTTGATAGGGTTATACCCGCAGAATCAGTTAGAGCAAGCCTGGTTACCGCTTTAAGAGAGCTAAATGACTGTAATCGCCTTGCTAATAATGTCAAACTAGCTTTTCAGCCTATGAAGTCCCGTGTGAGGGGGGAGTGGATTGAGGGACAACTGGCTTCTTTTCAAGACATTACGCGAGCCAAATTAAGATTATTATTAAGGTTAGAGGCATATCCATTATTGGTTTGTAAAAACGGCAAATTGCGAGAAGCTCGTTCATCAGCATTACGTTATGAATACACAAGTACAGATAAAAAGATTTTGCAAAACCATCTTTGTGACGTAGTTCGCTCGATAACCACGGTTAACGATGTCATTAAATTTTATGAAAAACAAAAGCAGCACGCCTTTTGGGATAATAAACGCAATCAACGTATCGACCGCTGGGTAATGGATCCAATCAAGCACCGGCTTCCATTTTTCAAGCATCAAGGCTCGGGTTTAAGAAATGTAGTCACTAACACGTGTAACCGACGCATACAAGAATTGCGTGCTCAAAATCCTAGCGCGATATTTAATAATCCACCTGAAGGTCATCCATTACATCAACAAGAAAAAGGTGTGGAAAAAAGCTCTCAAGTCTGTCCTTCTATACAGCATTATCTGCGTTGATCTTCTCAATAATGTGCAGAAAAAAATCCCGACTCCATAATTCAATCGCGCGCTTATCTTTTATAAAAGGCAATATATCTGCTTTGGCATTGTTAAAATCCGTTTGATTGATTTTATTTTTTAACAATTCAACCAAATCATTCGGTGTAAATTTTTTGTTTTTTTCCCATGCTTTACTTTGTATTAAACGATCGTGTAAATGAGACAAATTAACAGGTATATTTCTTGAAACATACCAGACCAAATCATACCAATCTCGCCCTTTGACTCGGGTTTGCCACGGTCTGCAAAGTACAGCATGAATTTTTCCTGCAAATAAATCAGATTGTGTGAGCGTCTTCACTGAAAAAGGTATCGGCAGAAGAACATGTCTCACTTCCGTATCCACACTTCCTGGTGGATTAGTATCAATTTCCATTTTGATTTTTATCGTATCCATATGATGAATACGATTAATCATTTCAGATTCCGCTTCTATGATAATCAATTGTTTTTTTGTAGTTGCTTTTATGAAAGCAGATTCAATATTCGATTCAATTGTTTTCTTCTTTGTTTCGACAGTGACTTTAAATCCAAAACTATTTAATTCATCCGCGATAGCCTGATTATACGTTGAAAGATCGAAGTGATTATCGGGTTTAAGCAAAGTAAAATCGAGATCTTCCGAAAAACGATCAAGGCCATATAAAATCCTTAAAGCCGTTCCACCGTAAAAAGCCGCTTTTTCATAAAACTTTGATCGCCATAATCCCAGAAGAGCAATTTCCTGAAAAATCTCCTTGAGCGCATTGATGTAATCTTGCCCTGAGCGGCATTGATATTTGGCAAGCATCGTTTTAATAACAGAGTGCATTAAGATGATTTCCATTTTTTAATATAATTCGTTAATAAAATTAATCTAGAGTCTTCATATCGTGCGCTGATATTATTTAATTTACTCACTCTGAATTTTTGCAAGATAGATTCATCTACACGTAAATCATGAAACAAATAATGTTCGACTTCTTCCAAAGTGGAAAGCTGAATTTTTTTATCCGTTAAATAAATATGATCGCATAATGCTTTTTCGGGAGAAGCGATTAAAAAATGATTTTTATTGGAGATTTCCGCAAGCTCAATTTCAATGGGATATTTGAGTGGATTCAAATAGTGATACGTAAACTCACCCACCGGCGTTGAAAAAAATTTATTTCGCTTATTAGTAATACTCGTGATCGTTGTAACGCGTTCCGGGATTAACCCATAAAATGACAAAGCATAACTTAAGGAAATAGCAGACGGACCGTAAATAAGATTAGCTAATACTTCAAGCGAATAAGGCGCATCAGCGATGTGTTGTCCAAAAACATATAGTCCCTTTTTGACACGGACAAGATCGCCAGCTTTTAACCAGTCCGATATTTTATCTCTGGGGTGCGCATAGTCACTGAGAAGAGATGATAGAAATTGATAATCTATTTCTTCTCGTCCAGCGAATTTTCTCACCTTTTCAAGTCTCATATATATCTCCAGTATGTCGATAATTATCCGACATACTGGATGCTAAGTCAAGGAGCGCGCTTAACTCCATTGAATGGCGCATATCCACATCTATCCTTGAAATTAGGACTGCTTTTTACAAATCTATCCTTAAATAAAGGATAGATTTATCAATATGTTTCCTTTTTAGGCGGATGAGTTAGGTAAATATTGAATAACTGTTGGAATTATATGCACTTTCAATTATTGCATTCAGTAAAAATTCCATGTCATGCCAGCATGCTTTTAGCTGGCATCCAGTGTCTTTAAGTCGCTGGATGCCAGCTAAAAGCATGCTGGCATGACAGTGATTTGGCAGTAACGCTTTCCTCCCCCCACATTTTCCTGATATGATTTTTCGAAATTTACTCCAAGGAAAACACGAGTGCCTATTCGATCATGGATGATTGCGAGTTTGCTATGTATGACAACATCGGTTTTTGCTTTTTCAAATTCCCACGTCGGGGCGTCTTTCTCTCTTCCCCTCATCACGAAAGATCCTGAATATTTACACGGCTACCGTGCAGCGATTTGGTATCAACCGGACTCGTTGATTTGGCAGCATTTGCATATTTATTTCGATGCTTCTTTCGGGCATTGGTGGGTTACGAATGACACGCCCAACAAAAATTTAAATATTTACTCTGTCTCTCCCATTTTTCGTTATTACTTTACTCAAAATCGCTCTGTTTCTCCCTTCATCAATGCGAGCATTGGGTTGTCGTATTTATCCAACACGCGAATTGATCATCAAAATTTGGGAATGCATTTTGCCTTCCAAGACCAGTTAGGGGTTGGTGCAACATTTGGGGCTAAACAGGCTTTTTCGCTGAGTTTAAGCGCGATGCATTATTCGAATGGGTCTTTATGCAAGAAAAATGCGGGGATCACGATTCCATTGATGATCAATGCAGAATATGGCTTTGCGTAGGGGCTCAGGCACGGTAAAATTCGACGAACCGTGCGTACCATTTTTCTACCACGCTGTCATTGCGAGGAGCGCTTTTTGCGACGAAGCAATCCAGAGGACATTTGCAAGATCTTTCTGGATTGCTTCGTCGCAAAAAGCGCTCCTCGCAATGACGCCGTGGTTTGGGCTGTGGCAGCAATGGCATTAAATTGCACGATTATCCAAACCGAGACCCTATGCGAAAACGTATTGCCATCAAAGATCATCATCAAGAAATCCACCTGATCAATCAGCGGTGCATTTCTGTGCTCGTCATCATGATCTTATTGATCATTCTGCTCATCATCCGACTGGTCCATCTCCAGTTAGTCAATCACGATCACTTCACGACGCTCTCCAAAAAAAATTGGCTCGATCTAGTGCCGCTCGAACCCACTCGTGGACTCATCTATGATCGCAACGGCGTTTTGTTAGCCGATAATATTCCTGTTTATAGTCTTGATCTTCTTCCCTACAAAATTGCGAACATGCCCAGCACTCTCGCTGAAATTGCCAAAATCATACCGCTTTCAGACGATGACATTGCACAATTTCATAAAGAATTAAAACAACATCGACGATTTGATGAAGTCACACTCAAATTAAAATTATCTGAAGATGAAGTCGCGCGTTTTTCAGAAAACCAATATCGTTTTCCCGGTGTTCGAGTGAAAGCACATTTAATTCGACACTATCCCTTCGTGAATAGTTTAAGCCATGTATTAGGCTATGTCGGCCGCATCAACATGGATGAATTGCAAGAAATCGATGCGACCAATTACAGCGCCACGAATTACATTGGGAAACTCGGCATTGAAAAATATTATGAAGATGATCTGCATGGGACAGTCGGTTACGAACAAGCTGAAAATGATGCGAGTGGTCAAGCGTTACGCGTGCTCAATCAAATCAAACCCGTCCCAGGAAAAAATTTATATTTAACGCTCGACAGCAAACTACAAAGCTTTGTAGAGCAGGCACTGGCCGGTCATCGCGGTGCGGTCGTTGCGATTCAACCTGCGACAGGACAAGTCCTCGCGATGGTGAGCGAGCCATCGTATGATCCCAACCTTTTCGTCGCGGGCATCAACAATAAAGAATTTCAAGCATTGCAACAATCACCCGACCGTCCGCTCTACAATCGCGCACTGCGTGGGCTCTATCCTTCTGGTTCCACGATCAAACCGTTTATTGCTGTCGGAGGATTAGATGCGGGAGTTATCTCTCCGAACGATACAATCCATGATCCAGGCTGGTATAAATTAAGTACCAGCAGTCGTATTTTTCATGACCACAAGCGCGGCGGCCATGGGATAGTGAATCTTTATCGGGCTATTGTCACCTCTTGCGATACCTATTTTTTTACTCTCGCCCATAACTTGGGGATTCAGCGCATTGATGCTATCTTGGAAAAATTTGGTTTTGGTGAGTCAACCGGGGTTGATTTGGAAGAAGAGATAGCAGGCGTAGTGCCTTCGCCTGCCTGGAAACGCAAAGTAAAAGGCGCTTCTTGGTACGAAGGTGACACCTTAAATTTAGGAATTGGGCAAGGTTTTATGCAAGTCACTCCTTTACAACTCGCAACGGGCATCGCCGTCATTGCCAATCATGGCAAACGATTTGTTCCGCATTTATTGCTCGCCGAACAACAACCCGGTAAATCGCTGGAAATGCAAACGCCTGCCCAACAAGATCCTGTCAATTTTCATGATCCGAACAATTGGAATATTGTGATTAATGCCATGCAAGGGGTAGTGACTGCACCGGACGGGACGGGTTTTCGTTTCGGAAAATTGGGCCCTTATTCGGTTGCCATTAAAACAGGGACTGCTCAAAACCATTCAATAAAAAATTATAATGCAGATGAAGCGTTTAGCGCATCCGCTTACGAAGAGCAAAGCAAATTACCTGAAAAATTACGCGATACGACATTGTTAGTTGCTTTTGCGCCCGTTGAAAAACCACAAATTGCTCTCGTCGTCATCGTTGAAAACGATGCAGGAGCAAGCCAGGTTGCGCGTCAAATTCTCGATTATTATTTGATAGGGCCGCCTCTTGTCGTGCCAGTCGCACCTGTAAATCCTACCAAAGTGCAAGGAAATCCCCATGTCGTTCACTAATGTCATCAAAAATCGGTTGACGAAACCAGAAGGCGGCGGCTCGGGATATCGCACGTTTTGGCAATATATTCACATTGATGTTCCCTTGCTGATTAGCCTTTTATTATTAATCACAGCGGGCTTAATTATTTTATACAGCGCGAGCAGTCAAAATTTGCAATTGATTGAGCAGCAAGTTTTTCATATCGGTCTTGGACTTTTGGTCATGGTGCTCTTCGCGCAAATTAATCCGTTAACCTATCAACGTTGGGCGCTCTGGGTGTATTTGCTGGGAATTGTTTTGTTGATTGCTGTGCTCATCGTCGGCCATGTGGGAAATGGTGCGGGAAGATGGCTCAATTTAGGTTTTATACGTTTTCAACCTTCTGAAATCATGAAGTTGGCCCTCCCTATGTTCCTGGCTTGGCATTATCATCGAATCCATTTACCGCTTTCTTTCTCGACCGTTATTTTTTCAGGGATTATTATTTTGGTGCCTGTTTTACTTATCGCGAAACAGCCGGATTTAAGCACAGCATTGTTACTGATTGTGGCGGGCGGAACTGTGTTATTGCTCGCGGGCCTGAGCTGGTATTTGATTGGGGCTTTCATTACGCTAGGCGCATTGTGCGCTCCTCTTGTTTGGTATGTATTGCATGATTATCAACGTCAACGCGTGCTAACTTTTTTTAATCCCGAACGCGATCCTCTGGGATCGGGCTATCACATCATTCAATCTAAAATTGCGATTGGATCGGGTGGACTATTTGGGAAAGGATGGTTGAATGGCACGCAATCGCATCTGCATTTCTTGCCAGAACATGCGACGGATTTTATTTTCGCGGTCTGTGGTGAAGAGTTTGGATTCATTGGTAATTTGATTTTAATTATTATTTTTATGGCGATCATCGGGCGTGGTCTTTATATTACCATGCATGCGCAGGATACGTTTACGAGATTGCTTGCAGGTAGTTTAACGTTGACTTTTTTTGTTTCGTTTTTTGTTAACATGGGCATGGTCACGGGAATATTGCCGGTGGCTGGGTTGCCACTGCCCTTGGTCAGTTATGGCGGTTCATCGATGATGACGTTGATGGCCAGTTTCGGTATCCTGATGTCTATTCAAACGCATCGGAAATTATTAACGACATAAACATAGGTCTGTCATGCTAGCGAAAGCAGCATCCCCTGTCATGCCAGCGAAAGCGGCATCCAGTTTTCCTCTGTCATGCCAGCATGCTTTTAGCTGGCATCCAGTGTCCTTAAGTCACTGGATGCCAGCTAAAAGCATGCTGGCATGACAGGGGATGCTGCTTTCGCTGGCATGACACAGAGGAAAACTGGATACCGCTTTCGCTGACACGACACAGAGGAAAACTGGATGCCGCTTTCGCTGACACGACACAGAGGAAAAAAAATGCTGCGACGGATTTTATTATTTTTTTGTTTAGTGATTTTATTGCCTCAAGCGAGTTTGGCGAATTTTGCCGACAGGCCTGAGGTAAAAAATTTCATCGCGCAAATGGTCCATAAACACCATTTTGTGAAATCTCAATTGGTCACGTTGTTTAACCAAGTCAAAATAAAACCCGTAATTATTCGAAGTGTCAAAGCGCCTCTCGAACAAAAACCGTGGTATCTCTATCAACTTTTATTTGTGACGCAATGGCGAATCCATGAAGGCGTTGCCTTTTGGAATAAATATCACGATGCCCTAGAGCGCGCTGAAAAAATATATGGCGTTCCACCCAGTATCATTGTTGCAACGATTGGTGTTGAAACAAAATATGGAAAAAACACGGGAGAACATCGCGTCATTGATGCTCTTTCGAATATTGCGTTTAGCGAATCGCCACGCGCTCCTTTTTTTCGTCATGAATTGGAAGAATTTTTATTACTCACTCGCGAGCAACACGTAGATCCCTTAAAAATCATGGGATCGTATGCAGGTGCGATTGGGCAACCGCAATTTATGCCCAGCAGTTATCGTGAATATGCCGTGCATTTTGCAGGTAATCCCAAAGTGGATCTTACTCATAATGCAGTTGATGTGATTGGAAGTGTCGCCAATTATTACCACAAACATGGATGGATGAATGGCGAACCGGTTGCTGTCAAAGCCAGAACACAACCACAACCGTTTGGTTTTTTAACGCATATGCAACCTTCGCGGCCGTCTGTGCCCGATGGAAAAACAAAACTCATTGAACTGCAAGGTTACTTTGGTAAAGAATACTGGCTGGGCTATCCGAATTTTGACGTCATCAAACGCTATAATCCTAGCAATTTATACGCGATGGCGGTCTATCAACTGAGCTGCGATATTTCAACGTTAAAAGGAAAAACAGATCATGCGTAAGATACGCTATATTGTTTTAATTACGATTTTATTATTATTGAATGCGTGTTCCACCACTCGAAGAGACGGCCCTCCGCCCTACCCTGTCGATGTTTCAAAAATTTCCGATGCCGTTCCTAAAGTGGAACCACGCAGCAAGTATGGAAATTTAGCGTCTTATCGCGTGTTTGGAAAAAAATATTATGTGATGCCATCCAGTAAAAATTATGAGGAACAGGGAGTCGCATCTTGGTACGGCACGAAATTTCATGCGCAGCGTACATCGAACGGCGAGCGCTACAATATGTTGGCCATGACGGCTGCGCACAAATCATTGCCGTTACCGACATATGTGCAAGTCACCAACTTACGCAACGGTAAAAAAGTGATTGTGAGAGTGAATGATCGAGGGCCTTTTGAATCGAATCGTTTAATTGATTTATCGTATGTCGCTGCGAAAAAATTGGGGATGCTGGGTCATGGCACAACGTATGTCGATGTCAAAGCCATCGATCCGACTCGGTATGATAAAAATACGTATGATAAACCGACTGTAACAAATGATTTTTATCTCGCAAGCGATGGAGTCAGAGCAAAGCTCCCAGCCGCGACGCCGGACACTGCACATTACGCGAAAAATACCGCGCATCACAATCCGAGATCGGCTGTGTATTTACAAGTCGGTGCATTTAAAAATAAAGTATTCGCTGAACATATGAAAACACGCGTGGGCAGAATGGTTTCTTCTCCGATTAAAGTGACTCAGCTTGCGCATCATGGAAAATTGTATCACGTACAAATTGGGCCGATTAAAGATGTTGCAACGGCGAAACATATTACGAAACAGTTGAAAGCAGCGGGGCTTGCGACACATCAAACGCTGCAAGAGGTGTAGTAGAGGAAAATCGGTGGATTACGGTGCAAAAAACGCACCTAATCCACCCTACCTTATAACAGCAGGCGCAGAAGGAAAAATGTAGGGTGGATTAGGTGCGTTTTTTGCACCGTAATCCACCACTAATTGGGGGTAAAATGTTATTAACTATTTTGATATCCCTCCTCGGTATCATCATCACCCTCCTGCTCATCATCGGCTTCCACGAATATGGACATTTCATCGCAGCGCGATTATTGGGAATCAAAATTCTTCGTTTCTCGATTGGGTTCGGCAAACCCCTTTGGCGTCGATACGATAAAAAAGGCACAGAATATGTTATTGCAGCCATTCCATTAGGCGGCTATGTCAAAATGCTGGATAGCACCGAAGAAAATATTGGGCAGGAAGATTTACCTCTCGCATTTAATCATCAACCTTTTTATAAAAAATTTCTTGTTGTCATCGCAGGTCCTTTAGCTAATCTCATATTGGCAATTGTTTTATATTGGCTGCTTTTTATGATGGGTTTCACGAGCATTGCACCCGTCGTGGGCAAGGTAACGCCGCACTCGATTGCCGCAAACGCAGGCTTCAAGCCCTATGATGAAATTCTCAGCGTGGATCACAAACCGACTTCTAACTGGATGAGAGTCCTCGTTCGTATTCTCTCTCGCACAGGCGATACGGATACCATGCAAATAACCGTTAAATCACTCAATAACCAAACCAAACAAACGTATCAACTGAATCTTGCCGAGTGGCATATGGACAACTTAAAACCGGATCCATTAACCAGTCTGGGATTACAACCGTATGCGCCTCTTTCACCTGAATCGCAGTGGCCAAAAAATTTTTTACGTCACAATCAATACGGCCCAATTGATGCATTATTCCAGGCATGGCAACACACCTATGATTTTTTGTACCTGAATTTCAATATCATTGGCAAACTCATCACCGGAAAAATTTCTTTGCAAAGCCTGGGCGGCCCGCTTTCTATTTTTGAGAGCGCCGGCGCTGCGCTCAATCATGGAATGGTATCGTTTCTCAGCTTTTTAGCTTTTTTGAGTATTTCTGTGGGAATTATTAATGTCTTTCCCATCCCTGGACTGGATGGCGGTCACTTACTCTTTCAAATCATTGAAGCGATTTGGCGGCGCCCTATTCCTCCACGCGTGGTCGCATTGTCTTATCGTCTCGGATTGATTGTGTTAGTCTTACTGATTTTTCAAGCCATGGTAAATGATGTCTTACGTCTTTTCACATAAAATAGCACCGACTATTTTCCTTGAAAATCTCTGTCTTTCTTTCGGCCGCGACGTGTTATTTCACAACATGAATTTAACCATTGCTTCAGGCAAATGGACGTGTTTACTGGGCGCGAGCGGCGTAGGTAAAACAACTTTATTGAAACTCATTGCAGGCTTGATCCCCAACCCCTTTTTTCAGGGCAATATTCGATGCGATAATAAAATAGCTTCCGCGCAACAAGTTGCGTATATGGCCCAAACTGATTTATTGCAACCCTGGTTGACCGCATTAGATAACGCATTATTGGGTCATCGATTACGTGGATCTTATTCAAATACCGTGTTGGCACAAGCCAAAAAATTATTTGCACAAGTGGGATTGAAAGGCGCTGAAAAAAAATTTCCTGATCAATTATCCGGTGGAATGCGTCAACGCGTTGCACTCGTACGAACTTTGTTAGAAGAAAAATCGATTGTATTAATGGATGAACCTTTTTCTGCCGTGGATGCAATCACTCGATTTCAATTGCAAACACTCGCTGCAGAATTATTACAAAATCGTACTGTGTTATTAGTCACGCACGATCCGCTCGAAGCATTACGGCTGGGAAATGATATTTATATTTTGTCAGGCGCACCTGTTAAAGCAGATCATGTTATGCAATTAGAGAATGCGATTCCAAGAAGCATGGATGATCCTGATTTTATCAAATATCAACGCACATTATTTAATGCACTCAATTTATGAAATTATTTTTACGCACTTTATTTTTATTCATCGGAATCATTGCAATATGGCAAATGGTGATTAGTATTTTTAATTTGCCGCCCTACATTTTACCGACTCCACTGAGTGTATTATTCAGTTTACAAAATCATTTCACGCTCATATTGCATGAGACAGGCATCACGATTGCTGAAACGTGTTTAGGGTTGTTATTGGGCGTTTTATTGGGCACTCTTGCTGCTTTGCTCATGGCTTCGTTTAAATCGATCGGTTTTTGGATATTGCCTATTTTGGTGATCAGTCAAGCCATTCCCACTTTTGCGATTGCGCCCTTATTTGTCATTTGGTTCGGTTATGGCATGACATCAAAAATTGCGACTGCTATCATTATGATCTTTTTCCCTGTCGCGAGCAGTTTTTTAGATGGTCTCAACCGCTCTCATCCTGGGTGGCTGGATCTTGCAAAAACAATGAATGCAAAAAAATGGCGGCTTTTCTGGTATATTCGTATTCCAGCCGCCCTGCCCAGTTTGGCATCGGGAGTGAGAGTCGCGACTGTTGCCGCTCCAATAGGTGCCGTCGTGGGTGAATGGGTCGGTGCGAGCCAGGGGTTAGGATTTTTAATGTTAAATGCAAATGCGAGAATGCAAATTGATTTAATGTTTGCAGGTTTATGGGTTCTCATTATTTTTTCATTGGGTTTGTATTTTTTGGTCGATAAAAGTTTAAAACGGTTAATTCCATGGCAAATAAATTAATTATTTCGATTATTATTTTTTTTATTTACTCCACTGCACAGGCTGCTGAAAAAATAACAGTTGTGCTCGATTGGTTTGCGAATCCAGACCACGCGCCTTTGTTTGTCGCAGAGCAAAAAGGATTTTTTAAAGAGGCTGGACTGGATGTCACTTTAATCGGTCCGGCGGATCCTGCTGATCCGCCCAAATGGGTCGCGGCAGGAAAAGCCGATATCGCAATTACCTATGAACCTCAACTCATTGAGCAAGTCGAGCAGGGATTGCCACTCATTCGAATTGCAACGTTGATTGATAAACCGCTCGAGTGTACGGCCGTATTAAAAAATAGTGAAATTCACACGATCAATGATTTAAAAAATAAGCGCGTGGGTTATAGCAGCGGCGGCGTCACTGAAGTTGGTTTTAAAACGATGTTAGAAAAAAATGGTCTGCACTTGCAAGAGGTGCAAATGACAAATGTGCATTATGATTTGACGCAGGCATTGCTCTCTAAAAGAGTCGACGCTGTTACGGGAATTATGCGCACGTTTGAAACGATTCAATTGGAATTAGCGGGAAGTCCAGCACGTGTTTTTTTACCTGAAAAAAATGGAGTGCCAACATATAGCGAACTGGTTTTAGTTGCGAATAAAAATAAATTGAATGATGATCGCTTACCGAAATTTGTTGCGGCTTTGCAGAAGGGTGTGGATTATTTACAAAAACATCCGGATGAGGGATGGAAGTTGTTTGTTAAATCGCATCCGGAACTCAACGATACACTGAATCAACGGGCTTGGTTTGCAACATTGCCTTATTTTGCTAAAAAACCGGCGGAGTTTAATCGGCAAGAGTGGCAGACTTTTGCTTTGTTTATGCAACAGAATGGGTTAATTAAAAAAGCACGTTCTGTAAATGATTATGCCATTAAAATTTCTGTACACGACAAAATGGCTTAGCACGCCTTCCTCCGCAGGGGGAAGGTGGCCAAAGGCCGGATGGGGGGATCAAAAATGCTTTTTGAAAATGCGAGAAAAAAACAAATTATCCCCCCATCCGACGCTTCGCGTCACCTTCCCCCTGCGGAGGAAGGCGTGCTAAGCCATTTTGTCGTGTACAGCTCATTAAAATATAGAGATTTTTTATGCTACTGACTATTTTAGTTTTTGCGGTTATTTTAGTACTGACAATGATGATCGTCGTTTTATTAATGCGTCAACAAAACAAACAACAGGATTTACAAACCTTAAAAATTTTGCAAGATACCCTGCATCAAGGATTTCAAGAAACCCGTTTGCAAGTCAAAGAAGCGTTAACCGATTATTCGACTGATGTCGGCAAACGTGTCGATCATTTGACGCAGACCACCGACCTGCACTTAAAAGAAATTAATCAAAAAGTCGAGAAACGCTTGGCTGAGGGATTTGAAAAAACCAATGAAACGTTCAGCGATGTGATTAAAAGACTGGCTTTAATTGATGCCGCTCAGAAAAAAATTACGGAATTGTCGAGCAATGTGGTTAACTTACAAGAAATTTTGACAGATAAACGATCTCGTGGCGCGTTTGGCGAGGTACAACTGTCCGCACTGATTCGAAATGTCATGCCAGAAGCGCATTTTTCACTGCAGCACACATTAAGTAATGGCAAGCGAGCTGATTGTATTTTATTTCTTCCAGAGCCGACGGGGAATATCGTCATTGACGCTAAATTTCCATTGGAAAATTTTAAAATTCTCATCGATTCGAATTCTTCTACCGCAGAAAAAAAGGATGCTGAACAACAATTCAAAATCGATATTCGAAAGCATATTCAGGATATTGCGGAAAAATACATTATCGCGGGAGAGACGGCCGATGGTGCAGTTATGTTTATCCCTGCCGAAGCGGTGTTTGCTGAAATTCACGCTCGGTACTTCGATCTGGTTGAAATAGCCCATCGTGCGAAAGTGTGGATTGTTTCTCCAACGACGATGATGGCCATTCTCACGACAGCTAGAGCAGTTTTAAAAGATGCAGCTACGCGCCAGCAGCTTCATATTATTCAAAAACATTTACACTTGCTGGCAAATGATTTTGGCCGCTTTCAAAAACGGATGGATAAGTTGGCTCAGCATATCGAAAAGGCACATTCGGATGTGGCAGAAGTTCATACGTCCGCCAAAAAAATCTCTCAACGGTTTGGTCAAATAGAAAAAGTGGAGTTGGAAAATGGGATGCCTCTTTTAGACAATGAGCGCCCCGTAGTCTCGGCTTCACTGCCATTAAGTTAAGCGATTCGCACGGCCCTCCATCGAAGCGTCGCGGGATGACGCTTCGGTAAGAAGACCGTGGATACTTGGCAGTAAATGTCGGCTTAACTCTCTACTTGGAATTTTGTGTATTTTTAGTATAATGAGACTAATTTGAACAATCATATACTGGAGGGAGATCAATGATGAGGAAGATAAACGCCGCAATAATCGCATTATTTGTCAGTGTGAGTGTGAATGCAGCAACCGCTTCTGCACCAGATAACAACTTAAATACCGCTATCACTAAGAGTATTGAGAAACAATCTACGAATTCTAGCCAGCATTCGACGATCGTTTATGGTGGAAAAGATATTTCCCACTCGATTGTGGCTGCTGCACGTGAGTCGACTTGGACGAAACAACAGATTCTGCTCGGGTAACTCTCTCCTAGCCCTTCATTGAATGTAGGGTGGATTAGCCCCGCAACAAGTGCGGGGCCAATCCACCCTACTTCTCTATCACAATCTTAGATTTTCGCATGAGGCTACTTTTATAGAGTTCATACTCTAACCCGCCCTGCGAACTTTGAATTTGATCTGCAAAGGCTTGATGCTGTTCCTGGGAAGCATCAACATTCCCAGGTCTCACACCCGCTAACGCAATCACCACAAAACCATTAGGAACTTTTGCGACAGCATAAGTCGCTTGAGCACTCTGAGCTGGCGCTGGCATCTCAAACGTATTCTCCAAAATAGCCTGATCTATTTTGGTGGCATGACGCCCAATAAACCCAGGGTTATTCCATTGCAAATGGTATTCCTGACTGATCTGGCTCAGAGAAGACTTTCCACCAGCCAAAGTGTCTTTAATTTTATTTGCAAGGTCGAATGCACTTTTCTCAATTGTCACTGTCTTCAATTTTTCTTCAATTTGATTTCGCACCACACTCAACGGCAATACAGTTGCTGGAACATGTGATTTAATGCGCAGCACAATGACAGACTGCGGATCGATTGAAATCACATCGCTATTATTTCGAAGATTTAATACATCATTCCCAAAAGCAGCTTCTCGTACTTTAGGAGACGCAGTGATATCTTTCCCTGCCTTATCACGAGTAAATGATGCCGTTGTACGGATGGGCAAATTCAATTCTTGTGCTGCCGTTTGAAGCGAATCGGGATGTTCATAAGTCAAATTAGCCAGTTTATCTTTTTTATCCGCAAACTCTTCTTCTGCTTTTTGATGAATAAAAGTTTCTTTCAATTTATTTTTGACAGCCTCATAAGATTGCCCTTTCGAACCATTTTCACGATAAAAATTTTGGAGCTGCTCTTCTGAGGGGTGAATATTGCTCGCTAAGACAGGCACTGACAGCAAGATATAGTCAACGCTGACTTGCTCTGATGTTTGAAATTCATTTTGATGTTGCGTGTAATAATTCTGTATCTCTTCATCAGAGATTTTGATGGGAGCCTGATTAAGACTACGCAGAGGAACCAGCAAATATTGAATATTTCGTTCTTGACTGATCAGTGTCATCGTATCGTTAATTTCGCCAGGCGTAGCAAACGACGTAAAAAGAATACCGAGTCTGGGTTGATCAATCAACAAAGTAGCTTTGATCAGTTGAATAAAATCCGAAACAGTAAACAAGGCTGCGTTGAGCGTCTGTTGAAAACGAACCAGTGAAAATTTACCATTCACCTGAAATTCCGGCATGTTTTGTAAGAAATTATCGACCTGGTCAAGTGTAATTCGATAATCTTCCGTAGAAGCCGCTTGTTCCAATAGTTGGAACTGTATTAATGTCTGTAATGCGCGAGTTTTTAAGCCTGACTCGACTTGCTCAGGGATCTGGCCTGGTGCAAATTGCATTTGCATTTGACGGTGTAACCGTTCATAAGCAATGCCTAACTGATTCTTTGTGATTTCTGTTCCGTTAACTTTCGCAATGACATCATTGTCACCTGCACCCAGCAGATAACTATGAATGCCCCACAAACCAAAAGAAAGAATAAGTAGGGATATAATGACTCCCGCTATCCATCCATGTGTTTTGTCGCGAATGCTTTGAAGCATATATGCTCTTGGTATTTGAATCGTTTGATTGGCGGAGTGGACGGGACTCGAACCCGCGACCCCCGGCGTGACAGGCCGGTATTCTAACCAACTGAACTACCACTCCCTTTTTTTATCATATGGTGGGTGCTGAGGGGTTCGAACCCCCGACCCTCGCCTTGTAAGGGCGATGCTCTCCCAGCTGAGCTAAGCACCCCAAATTTGGTAGGGTGGATTAGGTGCGCTTTTTGCACCGTAATCCACCAAATACAGAAAACTTCTTTTTTATTTGGTGGATTACGGTGCAAAAAACACACCTAATCCACCCTACCTTAAAATTGCACACCTATAATTAATTAACGATCTTCTTTTTCTTTAACGGCATCTTTCAATGCTTTTCCTGCCTTGAATCCAACCACCTTGGCAGCGTTAATTTTAATCTCTTCCCCTGTCTTTGGATTTCTTCCTTTTCTTGCCGCACGCTGACGCACAACAAATGTTCCGAAGTTTACTAATACGACTGGCTCATCTTTTTTTAACGAGCTGGTAATCGCATCAATCACCGCACCCAATGCACGTTCAGCAGCAGCTTTAGTTACTTCTGCCTTGTCTGCAATAAGTTCAATAAGCTCTGCTCTATTCATACGCCCTCTATTTTCTGTCCATGGTTTAATAACAAAATCATTATTTTGTCGCTGATTTGTGAAGTGTGATTTATACCAATACGGGGAAACGCGTGTCAAGTAATGTATTAAATAATTTTTTGGCAGTCAAAAAAACCACAGAGCCGCCCGATTAGAAAATTGCAGAGCCGCGACCGTTAGGGAGCGGTGCTTTTCATAAACTTATTAAAAGCACCGCTCCCTAACGGTCGCGGCTCTGCAATTTTCTAATCGGGCGGCTCTGTGGTTATTTAATGCGCGCGCGGTCGCTCTCCCCTACGCAGTTTCTTTTGAGTGTGGCTGATCATTCCCTTCGCCTTGTTTTTCACCTTTTTGTTTTTAGCTGGAAGACTTCCCCCATGATCTTCGTTGAGAGCAAGGGCCAACACTTCATCAATCCAGCGAACTGATTTAATATCCAAATCCTTCTTGATATTGTCAGGTATTTCTTTCAAATCTTTGGCGTTTTCTGCTGGAATAATGACATTTTTGATGCCGCCCCGATGCGCTGCCAATAATTTTTCTTTGATGCCACCCACAGCCAATACTTCGCCGCGTAAAGTGATTTCACCTGTCATGGCATAACTGGATCTAACCGGTGTTTGCGTAATCACTGAGACCAGCGCTGTACACATGCTGATACCGGCACTCGGACCATCCTTTGGCGTTGCTCCCTCTGGAACGTGAATGTGAATGTCGTGTTTATCAAAAAAGTTTTTATGAATTCCAAGCAGTGGCGCTCTTGAGCGCACAACTGTCAGCGCTGCTTGAATGGATTCTTGCATGACCCCGCCTAACTGGCCTGTATAAGTGGTTTTTCCTTTTCCTGGCACAGTGACAGCTTCAATTTCAAGCAATTCGCCGCCCACTTCCGTCCATGCTAATCCTTTCACTTGACCAATTTGATCTTTCTCTGCAGCCACATCATAACGATAACGTCTCACACCCAAATAGTGTTCGAGATCGCCAATATTGATGACTTTTTCTTTCGACTTTGCTTTTAACAAAATTTCTTTAACGACTTTACGTAAAATTTTTGATATTTCTCTCTCCAAGTTACGCACACCTGCTTCGCGCGTATAATGCTGCACCATATAGCGTATGGTCGCTTCGGGAATTTCAATTTCCGAGGATTTTAATCCATTCGCTTCCATTTGTTTTGGAATCAAATGCCGCAGAGCAATATTAATTTTTTCGCTCTCGGTATAGCCTGGGATTCGAATAATTTCCATACGATCGCGCAATGCGGGAGGAATTTCCAATGTGTTGGCTGTTGCAACAAACATCACATCGGACAAATCATAATCCACTTCGAGATAGTGATCGTTGAATGAATGATTTTGCTCGGGATCCAAAACTTCTAACAATGCAGAAGCAGGATCTCCTCGGAAATCCATGGCCATTTTATCGATTTCATCCAATAGAAAAAATGGATTACGCACATCGGTCTTAGAAATTTTTTGGACGATTTTTCCGGGCATTGCACCGATATAAGTTCGACGATGACCGCGAATTTCAGCTTCATCCCGAATTCCACCTAATGACATGCGAATAAATTTACGACCCGTTGCATTCGCAATCGACTGTCCCAAAGACGTTTTACCCACTCCAGGCGGACCGACCAAACACAAAATAGGACCTTTTAATTTTTTAACGCGCTTATTCACTGCCAGATATTCAAGAATTCGTTCTTTGACTTCTTTCAATCCATAATGTTCTTCTTCCAGAATTTTTTCAGCTTTGGCTAGACTGATCCGTAATTTGGATTTATTTTTCCAAGGCAACGCCAACATCCAATCCAGATAATTTCGTGAAACGGTCGCTTCCGCTGACATCGGTGACATCATTTTTAATTTATTTAATTCTGTCGTACATTTTTCTTTTGCTTCGAGCGACATGCCAGACTTTTCAATTTTTTTTGCTATTGATTCCAATTCATTAGGAACATCTTCTAATTCTCCCAATTCTTTTTGGATAGCTTTCATTTGTTCATTTAAATAATATTCGCGCTGTGTTTTTTCCATTTGGCGTTTTACACGGCCTCGAATTTTCTTTTCGACTTGGAGTAAACCGATTTCAGACTCCATGATGCCTACAAGTTTTTCGAGTCGTTTTGCCAAATCCGTCACTTCTAAAATTTTTTGTTTTTCTTCGAGCTTTAACGATAAATGTGCGGCGATCGTATCGGAGAGTCTGCCGCCATCTTCGATGGCCAGCACGGAGGCGAGAATTTCGGTTGGAATTTTTCGATTTAATTTCACATACTGTTCAAATTGCGATTTCAGTGAACGCATTAAAATTTCACTTTCTCGCGATTCGCGATTCACATCATCCATTAACTCGGCATCTGCCAAAAAATAATCCTGATTATTTAAAAAACGGATAATCTGTGCGCGCTTTCCGCCCTCTATCAATACTTTTACTGTACCATCAGGAAGTTTGAGTAATTGCAATACCGTCGCCAGTGTTCCGATATGATAAATATCTTTCTCGGTCGGTTTATCATCGGCAGCACTTTTTTGTGTCGCAACAAGAATTTGTTTATCAGCAGCCATGGCCACTTCAAGCGCTTTAATGGACCGTTCGCGGCCGACAAACAAGGGAACGACCATATAGGGATAAACAACGACGTCACGCAAAGGTAATACGGGCACAGCGAGCAACTTTTTTTCATTTTGATTGGATGACATAATTTAGTTCCTCTGCAGATATGATTTCTGGATGTTAATGGTATGTCGCTCGTTGTTGTAGGGTGGATTAGATGCGTTCTTCGCATCGTAATCCACCTTTTTGCAACCATTTTGGTGGATTACGATGCGAAGAACGCATCTAATCCACCCTACATTTTTTAGTGTCTATCATTCAGACGCAGCAAACGCTTGTTCACTATTACTATAAACAATAATCGGCGGTGAGTCGCCTTTTACACACGCTTCATCTACGATGACTTTTGCGACATTTTTTAGGGAAGGAAGTTCATACATAGTATCTAAAAGTGCTTTTTCTAAAATAGAACGCAATCCTCGCGCGCCTGTTTTCTTTTCAACGCAGCGCTCAGCGATCAAGTGTAATGCTTCGTTACGAAACTCTAACGATGCACCTTCCATTTCAAATAATTTACGATATTGTTTCGTCAAAGAATTTTTGGGTTCAGTTAAAATCTTGATTAATGCTTCTTTATCCAATTCTTCTAATGTTGCAATCACTGGCAAACGACCAATGATTTCAGGAATCAAACCAAATTTAATTAAATCGGCTGGTTCGACTTCGTGGAACAATTGATCAAGGGATTTTGCATCTTTTTTACTGTGAATTTCTGCGGAAAAACCAATCCCGGATTTTTCAGAGCGATCGCGAATGACTTTTTCAAGGCCCGCAAATGCGCCGCCGCAAATAAATAAAATATTTTTTGTATTGACCTGGATAAACTCTTGTTGAGGATGTTTGCGCCCGCCTTGTGGTGGAATAGAAGCCACGGTCCCTTCAATGAGTTTCAACAGAGCTTGCTGGACACCTTCGCCAGAAACATCTCGTGTGATCGAGGGGTTTTCGGATTTTCGTGAGATTTTATCAATTTCGTCGATGTAGACGATGCCAGTTTGTGCTTTCGCAACATCGTACCCACATTTTTGCAGTAATTTCTGAATAATATTTTCGACATCTTCGCCCACATAACCTGCTTCGGTGAGTGTCGTTGCATCTGCAATCACGAAAGGAACATTGAGTAATCGTGCCAACGTTTCAGCCAATAATGTTTTACCACTGCCGGTGGGACCGATCAGCAAGATATTACTTTTATTAAGCTCAATATCATCATCCGCACTTTTGGTGCGTAATCGTTTGTAATGATTGTATACCGCAACAGCGAGTGTTTTTTTAGCGGTCGACTGGCCAACCACATATTCATCTAACGTTGTACGAATTTCGATAGGAGTCAGCAGATGCTGCAATGCAGCTTCTGTTGATTTGGGATCCTTAACTTCTTCCTGGACAATAATATCATTACACAACGCAACGCATTCATTGCACACATAGACGGAAGGTCCTGCAATCAATTTACGAACATCATGCTGGCTTTTACCACAAAACGAACAATTCAATACTTTGTCTTTCCCGTTTGCCATGCTGTCAACCTCATTTGCTAGTTATTTAGAGCACATGGGGGTCATTTTTAAAAATTCAAGCGCTCACGCTTTTTCGGTTTGTTTTATAGTGCTACGTTCTGTCAAAATTTTATCGATCAGTCGATACTCAAGCGCGCGTTCTGGACTCATAAAATTATCGCGATCGGTATCTTTCCCAATCACTTCTTCAGCTTGCCCTGTATGATGAGCCAATATTTTATTGATCCGAGTGCGTATCTTCAGTGTTTCTTCTGCATGAATCATGATATCCGATGCTTGTCCCTGTACGCCGCCCAATGGTTGGTGAATCATCACGCGTGCATTCGGTAAGCAATAACGCTTCCCTGCTGCACCGCCTGCTAACAACAGAGCGCCCATACTGGCGGCCTGCCCCATGCACATCGTGCTGACATCGGGTTTGATAAATTGCATGGTGTCATAAATCGCAAGACCGGCTGTCACTACACCCCCAGGTGAATTGATATACAGCGAAATATCTTTATCAGGATTTTCTGACTCTAAAAATAAGAGTTGCGCGACGACAAGATTCGACACGACATCATCGATAGGGCCGACAATAAACACGACTCGATCTTTAAGTAGTCTTGAAAAAATATCAAAAGAACGCTCGCCGCGTGCAGTTTGCTCGACAACGATTGGAACAAGGTTAGAGTTTATTGTCATTCAATTTTTTCCTTTAATGTAAAAATCAACCTTTAACATTATTTAACGCCTCTGAAGAAAGTCACTGGGTCCCGCTTAAAAAGCATCGCGGGATGACGCTTCGGTTGAGAACTGCTCGGCCTTCATCTGTGCGTCATCCCGCGACGCTTTTTAAGCGGGACCGTGACTTTCTTCACCAGGCAACCATGACAACCTTACCAATTAATCACGAATCAATTCATCATAACTCAGCATTTTTTCTGTCACTGAAACATTTTTCAAAAGTGCTTCAATCACTTGCTCTTCTAAAATTTGCATTTCAATTTCAGCATAAGCCTGCTTATTCTTGAGATACCAATCAGTCACTTCAGCTGGATTTTCATAAGCAGAGGCTATTTTGGCAACATAGGCTTCTGTGCGTGCTTTATCTGCAGAAATCTTGTGCTGCTTAACTATTTCCGCAACCAGCAAACCCAGTGTTACATTACGTTTTGCTGCTTCATTGAATGTCGCCATTTCAGCTTCTGTGTGTGAATGGTTGTGTCCATGATGCGGATGAACTTCATTATGAATTCGATTCGCTTCACGTTCGATCAATGTCTTGGGAATTTCCATGGGATTTTGCTCAAGTACTTTATCAAACACGCTGGTTTTTAATTTCAAGTTAATGATTCTTTCCAATTCGCGCTCAAGATTTTTGCGAATTTCCACGTGAAGATCAGTTGCATCACCGCTCTTGATCCCTAGTTTTTTAACGAATGTTTCATCGACTTCCGGTAATTCAGGTTCAGAAACGCTTGTGACTTTCAATACAAATTCTGCGGCTTTTCCAGCCACTTCTTTCGAGAAATAATTCTCTGGGAAAGTCACTGTAATCGTTTTTTCTTCGCCTGCGCTCATTCCAAAGATGCCTTCTTCAAATCCTGGAATCATTGTCTTGCTTCCCAGCACAATCGAATAATCATGCGCTTGACCGCCAGCAAATAACACACCGTCAATGCTGCCGCTAAAATCGAGAACCACTTGATCTTTTTCTCGCGCAGCCCGATCGACTTTTTTCCAGCGAGTATGTTGAGCACGCAATCGATCGATCACGTTTTGAATATCTTGTTCAGTGATCGTTGCAATTTGTTTTTCTAATGATTTCAAATCAAAATGAAATTTTTCTATTTCCGGCAATATTTCAAAAGTCGCTATGAATTCAAGTGGTTGATTGGGCATAACCGTTTTAGGTTCTACAATCGGAGTCCCAACTGGATTTAACTTTTCCTGATTCATTGCATCGTAAAGAGAAGAATGGATTACTTCACTGAGTGCTTCTTTGCGCGCTGAATCTCCATAGTGTTGCTTCACGACATTCAGAGGCGCTTTACCTGGGCGAAATCCCGCGATTTTTGCATTTTTTGCTAAATTAACAATTCGTTTATTGTATGCCTCATCTAATTTTTCAACTGGCACAACAACAGTAAGACGACGCTCAAGCCGGCTTGGCGCTTCAACAGATACTTGCATAACGATCCTCAGTAAACAAAGTTAAAAGTATATACGTTTGTGATCTGGTGCGAAAGGAGAGACTCGAACTCTCACGGGTTGCCCCGCTGGAACCTAAATCCAGTGCGTCTACCAATTCCGCCACTTTCGCTAAAAAAACTGGTGGGCCGTGTTGGGATCGAACCAACGACCTATTGATTAAGAGTCAACTGCTCTACCAACTGAGCTAACGGCCCTAAATACGCGATGTGCTTGGATGGGAAACGCCCATCTACGGATCATTTTGAACGATCAATCTCTTCGGAATGCTCATGTATGTCAATATACACTGCGCTTCCTCATCGATTGATCGTTCAAACTGATCTCGTATATGGACGTTTTGCGTATATTAAGATATCCATCCGATTTATGTAAAACTGGGGTGAACGACGGGGCTCGAACCCGCGACAACCGGAATCACAATCCGGGGCTCTACCAGCTGAGCTACGTCCACCATTATAATTGGCGCGCCTGACAGGATTCGAACCTGTTACCCCCGGCTTAGAAGGCCGGTGCTCTATCCGATTGAGCTACAGGCGCTCAAATCGGGGTAGAGGGATTCGAACCCCCGACATCCTGCTCCCAAAGCAGGCGCGCTACCAGACTGCGCTATACCCCGTTCCTATCAAAACACCGTTGACGGATCGGCATAATACTCGGCGGTGTTATTGTCGTCAATTAATAATGAGAAAAATCAAAGCAATTCTGTATAATCCCATCAATCTTTTTGATTTAAATGGTAGTGTAAAAATATGGTTGCACAACTTCTCGACGGTAAAGTATTGGCTGCGAAAATACGAGCAGAAATTGCTTTTGAAATTAAAGAAAAAATACAGCAAGGATTCAGACAACCTGGACTGGCTGTGATTTTGGTGGGTGATGATCCTGCTTCTCAAATTTATGTGAATCGAAAACGCGAAGCGTGTGAAGAAGTTGGAATGAAATCGGTCTATCATCATTTGCCTGCAGATATTGACGAAAAAAATTTGATTGCATTGATTGAGCAATTAAATGAAGACAAAACCATCGATGGAATTTTGGTGCAATTGCCATTACCTTCTCACATGGATAATGAAAAAATAATAGAGTTGATTCATCCCAACAAAGATGTCGATGGATTTCATCCTTACAATCTTGGGCGATTGGCTCAGCGCCGCCCTCTTCTGCGCCCCTGCACTCCTTTCGGAATCATGGCGCTTCTCGATCACATTCAACAGCCTTATAAAAATCAGCATGCGGTGATCATTGGAGCTTCTCTCATCGTGGGACGACCGATGGCTCTGGAATTATTACTGGCAGGCAGCACTATCACAGTGTGTCATCGTTTTACTGAACACTTGTCGGACTATGTGCGACAGGCGGATATTCTGATTTCTGCTGTCGGCAAACCGAATATCATCAAGGGAGAGTGGATTAAACCCAATGCGACGGTGATTGATGTGGGAATTACTCGATTGAGTGATGGGAAAATTGTGGGAGATGTTGAGTTTGATGTCGCCGCAGAACGGGCGGGTTGGATTACGCCTGTTCCAGGTGGTGTTGGGCCGATGACGGTGGCGATGTTGTTGAAAAATACGTTGATGGTGTTTAATCAAAATAAATAAATGACCCCTCACTTAGCTCGTCATTGCGAGCGCAGCGAAGCAATCCAGGAGAGTTGTCATGATACGTCCCCTGGATTGCTTCGCTGCGCTCGCAATGACAAGCTAAGAAGAGAGGCCGTCAAGTTCCGGGTGGCGCGTATTTACTGTAATAACTCTGCGACATTTGTTTTGCCGTCCCAATATCCGCAGGCGTCATCCTCTTCGCTAACTCATCACGCATTTTTAAAGCCGATTCACGAATTTGTGGATTGCTCGACGTCGAAGCCAAATTGAGCCACGCATACGCCGTGCGATTATCACGAGGAATCCCTTGGCCCTGACTGTACATCACACCTAACAACAACTGTGCATTATCCATTCCTTGCTGTGCAGCTAGGGTATACCAATTTGCTGCTGCCTTCGGATCACTCGGAACACCCATCCCTTGTTGGAAAAATAATCCAACCATGTATTGCGCATTGGCCAATCCCTGTTTGGCTGCCAACAACAACCACGCAAAAGCTTGACGATCATCTTTCAGTACGCCTAATCCCTTGTAATAAAGAAATCCCAGCGCAAATTCTGCATCAATGCAATTTTGGGCCGCTGCTTTTTGATACCACAGGAGCGCTTGTGTCACATCTTTCGTATACCCAACGCCGTTGTATAAGAGATAACCCGTAACATATTGTGCTCTTGGCAATCCCTGATCCGTTGCTTTTTTAATCCAGCTCAACGCAGTATTGAGATTAGGCGGTGTACCGAATCCGTTGTAATACATCACACCCAAATTGTATTCCGCCTCTGCCAATCCTTTTTGTGCCGCCTGTGTATACCAGGAAAACGCCTGATTTTTATCTGCCTGCACTGTGCTAAACATGACACCCAACATGAATTGCGCTTTAGGAAGCCCTTGTTGTGCAGCCAGATTGAACCAAGTAAATGCTTTACTGAAATCCTTGGGCACGCCTAATCCTTTGTAATACAACAAACCTAAATTATATTGGGCCTGAGCAATCCCTTGTGAAGCCGCTTTGGTATACCAATTCGCTGCAGTCTGAGGATTTTTTTCAGTTCCGATACCATTTTCAGATAAATAACCCAACATGTACTCCGCGAGAGGATTATTCGTATTGTTAGCCGCTTGCGTGTACAAAGTGATGGCTTGCGCTAATCCTTGCTCGATCCCCACGCCATAGTAATACAGGGTTCCCAAAGCCACTTGAGCCTGAGGCAATCCCGAGCTTCCTGCTTTCATCCACCAGGCCGCTGCCAGTGCGGGATCTTTATCGGTTCCCCAACCATTCAAATAAAGATAACCCAGCTGATATTGCGCGACGATTTGACCAGTTCCGGTTTCTGCGAGTTTTTTATAAATGTCGAACGCTTTGGAATAATTTTTACTTTTGAGAGCAATATGCGCTTCGGGTAATTGAACGGCGGCTGCTTTATTTTGGAAATACTGGGAAATGTCATCTGCGAAGAGCACACTATTCAATCCCACACTCGTAATAGCACATAAAACTTTAATCCATTTTTTCATTCTACATTCCTTCTAGCGCTTGAATGATTTTTTTAATCGCATCATCTATTTGTTCTTTCGTAATAATCAACGGCGGTGCAAATCGAATAACAGTATGATGCGTTTCTTTACTTAATACACCGTGCTTCAATAAACGTAAACAAATTTCTCTTGCAGAAGAATAGTGCGGATTAATTTCGACACCTATCAATAATCCCTTGCCTCGTATCTCTGCAATCAACGGTGATTTTATTTTTTCGAGTTCAGCTCGAAAATATATTCCTAATTCTTCGGATCGTTTTATTAAATTTTCTTTAAATAAAATGTCTAACGCTTTTGCACCGACTGCTGCAGCCAATGGATTACCACCAAATGTACTGCCATGATCGCCCGGCGTAAAAACATTCATCACTTCTTCGCGGCTGAGAAAAACAGAAACCGGCAACAATCCACCGCCCAGTGCTTTTCCCAATACCAGCGCATCGGGTTGAACGGATTCGTGTTCGCACGCTAAAAATTTTCCTGTTCGGCCCATACCCGTTTGAATTTCATCGCATATGAGCAACACATTATTTTCACGGCATATCTCTGCACATTTTTTTAAATAACCCGCAGGTGGAACAATAATACCGCCCTCGCCCTGAATCGGTTCTACCAAAAATGCTGCTGTGTGAGGTGTAATCGCTCGGCGCAGTGCTTCTGCATCACCATAGGGTATTAATTTAAAACCATCGGGAAAAGGACCAAACCCATTGCGATATTGAGGTTCAGATGACATGCCCACAATCGTAATCGTGCGTCCGTGAAAGTTCCCTTCGCATGCAATAATTTCTGCGCGATTGTCCGGAACTTTTTTTACTGTGTAGGCCCATTTGCGCGCGGCTTTTAAAGCAGTTTCGACTGCTTCTGCACCGCTATTCATGGGCAGTGCTTTGTCTTGCTTGGCGGCTTTACAGACTTTTTCTAAAAAATCACCGAGTTTGTCTGTGTAATAGGCTCTTGAGACGATGCCCAATTTTTTTGCTTGATCATTTAACGTTTGCACCAGCTCGGGATGACAATGTCCATGACTCACGGCCGAATAAGCGCTCATCATATCAATGTAACGATTGCCCTGATCGTCCCAAACATAGACCCCTTCGCCACGCGTTAAAACAACAGGCAACGGCTCATAGTTGTGAGCGCCGTAACATTTTTCATGTTCTATCGTAGAATTCATGAGACGTGTTCCCAATACATTCAGTCACCCAGTATAAGGCAATCCCATGAAATTACAAAAAAAACCCTGCTGTCATCCCCGCGAAGGCGGGGATCTGTTTGGTGATATAATAAAAACATGTCCTCATCCAAACGCATTGTCATCACGCCCTTTACATCGAAAAAATTTTTCGATGCCTGTTTTCTCATTTTAAAAAACAAAACATCGCCTACTTCGATTCAAGTCAAAAAAATATTGGGTGATATGCTCAGCGATATGGAACATTTTCAAAAAAACCACAGCAAAAAACCCACCTCATCGAAAGAATGGCAAGAGCTTGAAATCAACATGATGAAATCAGTTGATACCATCAATCAATTAGATAAAGCCTGTGCAGAGCGGTTGAAAATGATTATGCAGACGGGTTTTGAGCGGTTAAAAAAACAGGGTTGCGCGTGAAATTGATGTCATCCCCGCGAAGGCGGGGATCCATTAAGATAGATTCCCGCCTTCGCGGGAATGACAAAGCCTTTCTAATAATTTCTGATGAACCCCGCCAAAACTTGAATTACTCATGATGAGCACATGATCCCCTGATTTCAGCAGACGGGTTTTGAGCGGTTGAAAAAACAGGGTTGCGCGTGAGATTGATGTCATCCCCGCGAAGGCGGGGATCCATTAAGATAGATTCCCGCCTTCGCGGGAATGACAAAGCCTTTCTAATAATTTCTGATGAACCCC
>Ga0207003_1050_pt1 | contig 31482 bp, 27 predicted proteins | sample Alteio_BWMinCont_89_FD_153474 | JGI IMG/M metagenome (GOLD analysis project Ga0207003, IMG submission 153474) | Enriched cells from forest soil in Barre Woods Harvard Forest LTER site, Petersham, Massachusetts, United States -... | ecosystem: Environmental > Terrestrial > Soil > Temperate forest >...
CAATAAATCCAGGGTAGCTTCATCATTCAAATTTTGTGCCACAGGCATCAATGATTGAAGATGAGCAATCACGGTTTCATGATCGGCCAATAATTTTTTCACCATCTCAGAGGCAGAAGGAGGATTGACGTCTTCTTTAATGGAGGTGAGTTTTAAAAAGCTCGCAAAAGATCCAGGGGCGATAGCACCGAGCGCACGAATGCGCTCAGCAATTTCATCCACTGCAGCAGCGAGTTCGATGTATTCTTCTTCAAACATTTTGTGCAGTGAGTGAAACAGTGGGCCGGTGACATTCCAGTGAAAATTTTGTGTTTTTAGATAGAGCGTGTAAGTATCTGCTAATAATTTTGTTAAACCTTCTGTCATCTTCGTTATATGGTTTTCCATAACACTCTCCTTTGGTTATATGAAATGGTGGGCACGGCTACGCGCTTTGCCCCAGCGCCATTAAGTTAAGCAATCCATCTGCAAATGTCATTCCCGCGAAGGCGGGAATCTATCCCAATGGATCCCCGCCTTCGCGGGGATGACAGTTTTGATGATTATCGCTTCATTGCGTCAAAGAAATCTTCGTTTGTTTTTGTAGATTTCAAACGATCAATAATGAATTCAATCGCAGCGAGATCATCCATAGGATGCAGCAATTTACGGAGAATCCACATCTTTTGAATTTCATCAGGTTTGGTGAGTAATTCTTCACGACGTGTGCCGGATTTATTAATATTAATGGCCGGATACGTACGACGTTCTGCAATTTTACGATCCAAGTGAATTTCCATGTTACCTGTTCCCTTGAACTCTTCATAAATAACATCGTCCATTTTGGAACCGGTTTCAATCAATGATGTCGCAATGATCGTTAAACTGCCGCCTTCTTCGATGTTACGCGCAGCACCAAAGAAACGTTTTGGACGTTGCAATGCATTTGCATCGACACCGCCAGTGAGAACTTTTCCAGAAGCAGGCACAACGGTATTGTACGCGCGTGCTAATCGTGTCATTGAGTCAAGCAAAATGACAACGTCACGTTTGTGTTCAACCAGACGTTTTGCTTTTTCAATCACCATTTCAGCCACTTGAACGTGACGGTTTGCTGGTTCATCGAAGGTGCTGGCGATGACTTCGCCGCGAACAGAGCGTGTCATTTCAGTGACTTCTTCAGGACGTTCATCGATCAGCAATACGATCAAATAACATTCGGGATGATTTTGTGAAATAGAATGCGCAATATTTTGCAGCATCATTGTTTTACCTGCTTTGGGCGGGGAGACGATCAAGCCGCGCTGACCTTTTCCGATGGGCGCTGCCAAATCAATAATACGGGCAGTAATATCTTCTGTGCTGCCATTTCCACACTCCATTCGGAGACGTTCGTTTGGAAATAAAGGAGTGAGATTTTCGAATAATACTTTGTTTTTCGCATTTTCAGGGGCTTCAAAATTAATGTCGTCGACTTTCAATAATGCAAAATAACGTTCGCCTTCTTTCGGCGGACGAATTTTTCCAGAAATGGTGTCGCCTGTGCGTAAATTGAAACGACGAATTTGGCTGGGTGATACATAAATATCATCGGGACCGGCTAGATAAGAGCCTTCTCCCGAGCGTAAAAATCCAAAGCCATCTTGCAGGATTTCCAATACGCCGTCGCCGTAAATGTCCTCGCCGCGTTTGGCGTGGGCTTTTAAAATTGCAAAAATGATGTCCTGTTTGCGTGATCGTGCCATGTTTTCCAGACCATATTCTTCTGACAGTTGAATAAGCTCTGCGGCACTTTTTTTCTTAAGTTCAGTTAAGTTCATAATAATTTTTTGCCTATTTTGAGAGGTTTGTTGATGTTGATGGGTGTAGATATCCGTCATTTTGAATTCCGTCAAATTGGGTTTATTTATTGGGGTTTGCTGCGAGTTATAACAAATAGCTGAGACTGATTTAATATTTGTTTAATCACAGCGTGGTTTTAGGGTCTGTTGACGATTGGTTTGAGAGTTTTAAAAAAGCGGGGAATCGAGTCAAAATCGCCGCAAATTTGAGGCGAATAGCAGGGCTATTTAACGAAAATTTGCGGCGATTTTGGCCGATTCTACTGCTTTTTAAAACCCTCAAACCAATCATCAACAGACCCTATTTCGATAGGCTCTAAAACGAGGTTATCTCCGCCGCTAAAATAACATTAAACCATCATAATAGCTAGTAGGTCATTCAAAAACCGTTGACCCAATTCAGTCGCACACAATCGACCGACATCTTTAATCATTAACTGTTTTTCCTTCGCTATGCTGAGCGCAGGTTCCAACGCGCTGAGAGAAAGGCCCGTCCGCGATACAAATAACTCAGACGAAACCCCTTGTTTTAAGCGCAATGCATTCAACATGAATTCGAAACACAAGTCTTTCTCAGTCAAAATCGTGTGTGAGGCAGTGAGTTTTTTTTCTGGATTCAAATAATCTCGAGGATTTTTTGTTTGTGCATGACGATAAACGAGTTGTTTTTCTGTGTCGGTGAGTTTGCTATGTGCCCCTGCGCCGATTCCCAAATAATCCCCGAATTCCCAGTAATGTGTATTGTGAATGCACTCATGGCCCTGTTTAGCATACGCGGACACTTCGTATTGATTTAAACCGGCGTGTTGTAGAACCGATTGACCTTGTTCCTGAATTTCCCACAGCGTTTCATCGGGCGGCAAAACAGGAGGAGTGTGATGAAAAAACGTATTGGGTTCGATAGTGAGTTGATACCAAGAAAGATGAGGCGGTTGAAATGCTAACGCATCATTCAAATCTTGAAGTGCATCATCAATCGATTGTCCTGGGAGTCCATGCATTAAATCCAAATTGAAACGATCAAATCCCGCGGAGATTGCCGCATCGACGGCGCGTATCGCGTGATCTCGATCATGAATGCGCCCTAACGATTGCAGTTTTTCATTTTGCAGACTTTGTATTCCAATCGATAAGCGATTGATACCGGCTTCGCGAAACCCTGTAAAACGCGCTTGATCGACAGTGCCTGGATTGGCTTCCAGTGTAATTTCAATAGAGGGTGCGAAACCGACGCGCTGTTCCACGCCTGCCAGAATTTTTTCAATCGATTGGGGGGTGAATAAACTGGGCGTGCCGCCGCCAAAAAAAATACTGATGAGGGGGCGATTCTTCACGTGAATGAGCTGTTCATCCAGGTCGCGTAAGAGAGTTTTTACGTATAATTCTTCTGGAATAGCGTGACGTGCCTCATGCGAATTGAAGTCGCAATAAGGACATTTACGGACACACCAGGGAATATGAACATAAAGGCTTAATGGAATAGTTGTGCTGAAAGTCGACATGGCGTGGATTTTAACGCTTCATCTTGGCTTTGTCACACGATAGAATATGGGCCAATTAATATTGGGGGTGAAGATGATGAAAAAACGCGTCAAGGTTGCTATCACAGGGGCGGCTGGGCAAATCGGTTATGCATTATTATTTCGAGTGGCTTCAGGGCAGATGCTGGGTGCTGATACAGAAATAGATTTGCATTTATTGGAGTTGGAGCAAACATTGCCGAGCTTGAGAGGCGTTGCGATGGAGCTGGATGATTGCGCTTTTCCCTTGTTGAAAAATGTAGTGTGTACCTCGGATGTCAACGAAGCGATGCGCGATGTGAATTGGGCTGTTTTAGTCGGAGCGGTGCCGCGCAAAGAAGGGATGGAGCGTTCGGATTTATTAAAAATTAATGGAAAGGTTTTTACGACACAGGGTCGTGCCATTAATGAAAATGCGGCGGATGATGTGCGGGTCTTTGTTGTCGGAAATCCTTGCAATACGAATTGTTTGATTGCGATGAATAATGCACCGGATGTTCCGCGTGATCGTTTTTATGCAATGACAACGCTCGATGAATTGCGTGCACGCAAACAATTGGCGATTAAAGCCGGCGTGGATGTGACAGCAGTGACGCAAATGACGATTTGGGGAAATCATTCGGCAACACAGTATCCTGATTTTTATCATGCGAAAATTAATGGTCGCTCTGCAGCCGAAGTGATTACGGATACACAATGGTTGCAAAATGATTTTATTTCAATGATTCAAAAACGCGGTGCGGAAGTGATCAAAGCACGCGGTGCATCGTCTGCGGCATCAGCAGCGAATGCAGCATTAACGGGCGTTTACAATCTCACTCATGATACGGTACAAGGCGAAAGTTTTTCTGTCGCGCGTTGTTCGCAAGGCGAATATGGTGTGGATGAAGGGCTGATTTTTTCATTCCCTTGTCGTACTGAGAATGGAAAATTAAAAGTGATTACTGGGTTGACGCAAAATGAATTTGGTCAGCAAAAATTTAATTTGACGTTGGATGAGTTGCGGAAAGAGCGGGAAGCGGTGGAAGAGTTGGGGCTTGTAACGGTGTAAGATGTGTAGGGTGGATTAGGCGTTTTTTGCCGTAATCCACCAAAATAGAAAAATTTGTTTTTATGCGGTGGATTACGGTGCAAAAAGCGCACCTAATCCACCCTACATTTATTCTCATGTCCAGAGAGATAGCGTTCCCATAATGATTAACCCAATCACCAACGCACCAAACTCAAGCAGCCCTTCTTTTTCATGTTGACGTTGATGGTGATTAATGTGATGCAGTGTAGACATATACAAAAACGTCCCTGCTGCAAACGCATTAAAACTCGCTGTAAATAATTCAGTATATTTGAACTTGAAAGAAGTCGTTAAAACAGCGCCTCCCACAACGCCCAACGGTGTCATCAGCGAAAATAAAATAATCAGATTGATGATTCTGGAAAGAGGCAATTGACTGCGATTTAACACAACAGCCAATGCAAAACTTTCAGAACCTTTATGCGCGATGATCGCAATGAAAATTACAAAAGCCGTTGCAAACGTTGGATTCACGCCCAACACAGTTCCTTCAATCAAAGAGTGCACAATCAGAATAATCGCAAGCATGTAAGAAAGTGTATTGTCATGATTTTTTTCAGAGGCAAAATAATGCGATAACCGTTCCATAAAAAGTAAAAGAAGAAAACCGATGGCACAAAATAATTCAGCCATGGGATAGCTGCTCATCGTCGGCGTGACAGCAAAATCTTTGATGGCATCGGGCAACATATGAAATAAAGCTGTACCCAAAAAAATGCCGCTCGCAAATGCGTCTGTTAATTCCAAAGGACGATTATGTTTTGGAAGCGCTCGCGATTTAATGGGGTAAATAATAGCGAGCACAGTTGTCAAAAAAATAAGAATACCAGCCGTCAGTTTGTAAGATAGTAAAGTCACTTTTAAGTTGTCCCCTTAAATAGTTTTAGTACAATACACCATCGTCTTGGTGTCATTGCGTTTGCCACGGCGTCATTGCGAGGAGCGTTTTTTGCAACGAAGCAATCCAGAAAAATTTTGCAAAAATCTCCTGGATTGCTTCGTTGCAAAAAACGCTCCTCGCAATGACGCCGTGGCTTTCCCTAGATCGCTACGCTCGCAATGATGCTCTCCGTAGGTCGATTATCATATATCAAAGAGTAGAGCTGATGGAATTAACTATTATTCAAAAAATAGCGGTGTGGGCTATCCCCCTTTTATTCGCGATTACCCTGCATGAAGTTGCACATGGATGGGTCGCGTCGTTATTTGGCGATCAAACGGCGCGACTGTCGGGTCGCCTCACCATTAATCCTCTGAAGCATATTGATTTAGTCGGGACGGTCATTGTTCCTATTTTAATGCTTGTACTGGGCGGATTTATTTTTGGATGGGCCAAACCGGTTCCCGTCGATGCGCGCAATATGCGAAACCCACGATATAACATGGCTGTTGTCGCTATGGCAGGCCCTGTGGCAAATTTTTTGATGGCTATTTTTTGGGCCTTGATTGCTAAGCTGGGGTTGACGCTCAATGTATGGTTTGGTATTCCGCTGATTTACATGGGACAGGCTGGCATGATGATCAACATCGTGATTGGCGTTCTGAATTGTTTGCCTATTCCGCCATTGGATGGAGGGCGAGCCGCTTCTCTTTTACTGCCAGGGCGATGGGGGTGGGCGTTGCGACGGGTAGAACCTTATGGATTTTTGATTGTAATTTTATTGGTATCGACTGGGATTTTTTCTTATCTCATCGGGCCTGTTGTGTATGCTTTGCTGCGCGGGATTGCGGGGGTGTTTGGGTTAAGTTAGAGCGATCATCCACCCAGAGCTTGCCGCATTTTTGGATTTTTCTCCTGAGAGTTTGCCTCTGTGGCGCGACTTCTGTTGTGTTTAAAAAATCCAGCGCGGTATAACTGCACTAATGCTGCCTCACTGGTGGCGTCAGTCATTTTTATGGCAGGCTTACCGCCCGTGTGCCCTTGTCGTGATGTGCTTCTTAAAATCTTATCGCGCCACTCGGGGGACGTATTGAGGCCGAGACCAATGTCTCTGTTAGTCAGTTTTTTGGTATTGCTATCCGGACTCATAAGAAAGTGGCTGGTCTTCTGGCCATCATCGTTGACCCAAAAATAGTACAAACAACCTGTCACGTCGCACAATAAATTTAGCTGGTTAAGCGTAGATGCAGTCTCATTGTTCCCCGACATATAGTCGATAGTGCACTGAGAGAAATCCTCTTTTTCCTCCAATTTATTTTCCGGTTCCCTCTTTCTAAAGTCTCCTTTTTTGATATTTCTTAACAATTCATTCAGAGTTCCTTTATAGGTACGAGAGAAGGTGCCTGGAATACTTCCGGGACCCTGAGTTGTTTTTTTTGCGGCATCCACGGCATCCATTGCTGTGAATACATCACGCAACAGCCACACACCCATCCTCGTCGTCGTCGGGTCAAAGTCATGGTCTAATTTTTTTGCTAGCACCAAACCTTGCTTTGGAGTCAGTGTCCATTTATCAGGATTGGTATCTCCGTGGATGTGTTTAGACAAGAGTTTAGCGCTATATTTTGTAAATAAAGCACCGGTTATTCCGCCGACTGCAATACCGATGATCCCTCCAACCAATGCTCCTACTGCAGTTCCTGCAAAAGGAAGCGCAGAGCCACAAGTGGCGCCGATTGCCGTGCCGTACGTCCAACCTACGTAGGTGCCTCCACCTATTCCTGCGAGACGATAAAAACTGCGCGCTATTTTGGTCTGGCGGGCGACTAAGTTGCGGATAGCATTCAATGTTTTTTTAAGAGGGTAGAGCGCACTCCCTAAAATTCCCACAACTCCTGCGCAGCCAAGCATAACGGGAATGGCAACAAAGTGGCCAATGAAGGTAAAAAGGGCGTCCCACCAATTGAAATTTTGCCGATCGGGCAGACGAGGTTGTGCTGGCATCGTTGGGGTTCCCATGGGGTAAAAATTTGATCAATTATAGTGTGTTGCTGAAATAAAATCCAGAGTTATGGATTAATAACATCAGTTGGAGGCTGTTCATCGTATTGAGCAGGTATGCTGCCTTAGAGTCTGTTTAAAATCTTTTTATATACTTTAAAAAGCGGTCGAATCGGCTAAAATTTCCCCAAATTCTCGTTAAATAGCGGTGCTATTCGCCTCAAATTTGTGAAAACTTTATCTCGATTCCCCACTTTTTAAAGTATATAAAAAGATCTTAAACAGGCTCTTAGTGGAAAATGGGTTTAGTTTATTAAAAAAAACCCCGCATTCGCGGGGTTTTTGACAACAAAAACGAAATTACATCATTCCGCCCATGCCGCCCATACCACCCATGCCGCCCATTCCGCCACCACCCATGCCGCCTTCACTTTCTTCTTTTGGAAGATCAGTGATCATGCATTCAGTGGTAATCATCATGCCAGACACAGAAGCAGCATGCTGTAACGCAGTACGAGTCACTTTGGTAGGATCCAAAATACCCATCTCGAGCATATCGCCGTATTCGCCTGTTGCGGCATTGAAACCAAAGTTTGCTTTGCCTTCTAAGACTTTGTTGACGATAACAGACGCTTCGTAGCCCGCATTCGAAACGATTTGACGAAGTGGTGCTTCAAGCGCTTTACAAGTCAATTGAATACCCATGTTTTGCCCTTCGTTAGCACCTTTCAAGTTTTTCAATGCTTGCAATGCGCGAATCAAAGCAACACCACCGCCTGGAACCACGCCTTCTTCAACCGCAGCACGTGTCGCGTGTAACGCATCTTCAACGCGCGCCTTCTTTTCTTTCATTTCGATTTCAGAACCTGCACCGACTTTGATAACTGCAACACCGCCAGCTAATTTAGCTACACGTTCTTGCAATTTTTCACGATCGTATTCAGAAGAAGTATCTGCCATGCGAGCATTGATTTGTTGAATGCGCGCTTTGATTTCAGCATTGTCACCCGCGCCATCGATGATGGTGGTGTTGTCTTTGCTGATATGAATGCGCTTAGCAGAACCTAAGTCTTGCAACGTAGCGGATTCTAAAGTGCGACCTACTTCTTCAGAAATCACTTGAGCCTTTGTCAATGTCGCAATATCTTGCAACATTTCTTTTCGGCGATCGCCAAATCCCGGGGCTTTTACTGCGCATACTTTTACGATGCCGCGCATATGGTTAACAACCAGGGTTGCCAACGCTTCACCTTCCACATCTTCAGCCAGGATCAACAATGAACGACCCGCTTTTGCGACGCCTTCCAACACAGGAAGTAAATCACGGATGTTTGAAATTTTCTTGTCAACGATCAGAATGAAAGGATTTTCCAGATCTGCCGTCATGTTTTGTTGATTGCTGATGAAGTAAGGTGAGAGGTACCCACGATCAAACTGCATCCCTTCGACGACATCCAATTCATTTTCCAAACCGGATCCTTCTTCAACGGTGATCACGCCTTCTTTTCCGACTTTGCCCATCGCATCCGCAATGATTCGGCCAATGGATTCGTCTGAATTAGCAGAAATCGTTCCGACTTGCGCGATGGCTTTGTCATCTTTGCAGGGAACGGATAATTTTTTCAATTCTTCAACGGCTGTTGCCACGGCTTTATCAATGCCGCGCTTCAGATCCATTGGGTTGAAGCCTGCCACAACGGCTTTGAGACCTTCGACCAGAATTTGACGCGTGAGAACGGTCGCTGTTGTTGTGCCATCGCCCGCTTCGTCTGAAGTTTGGGATGCCACTTCTTTGACCATTTGTGCGCCCATGTTTTTGAATTTGTCTTTAAACTCAATTTCTTTCGCAACAGAGACACCATCTTTGGTCACTGTGGGAGCACCGAACGATTTGTCGATGACCACGTTGCGACCGCGTGGGCCCATGGTAATTTGAACCGCATTAGCCAATTCATTCACTCCGGCTAACATTAATTGACGTGCTTCTTCAGCAAAACGTAAGTCTTTAGCTGGCATAGTTAAATCCTCTTGATTATGAAATTAAAATTTAGCCTTCGAGTATGCCCATGATGTCTTCTTCACGCATCACGAGGTATTCTTGGGAATCCAATTTGAAAGCAGTACCCGCGTATTTGCCGAATAATACTTTGTCGCCGACTTTGACTTGTAACGGTTCGATTTTTCCGTCGACTAAACGGCCATTACCAGTTGCAAGGACTGTGCCTTCGCTGGGTTTGTCTGAACCAGCTGTGTCAGGGATGACGATGCCACCCGCGGTTTTCTTTTCAGCTTCTCGTGCTTCTACGACGACACGGTCAGCCAGCGGACGAATTTTGATCATATAATCTCCTTAAAGTAATTAATCATGCTAAATATGGGGATGACTTTAGCACTCTCAAGTGTGAAGTGCTAAATATATCGATAAATAGGGAAGAGTCAAGGACAGAAACGTTGTACCATGTGTCATGCCAGCTAAAAGCATGCTGGCATGACATTTATAACCCACACGAGAAGCGGCATGTTAAAAAAGGTCTTCATAACGATATTGGCATTTTGCATGATGTCTTTTGTTTTTGCTGCAGAAACAGCGCCGCCACTTTCTGCGGACAAGGCCTTTATTTTTTCCGCTCATCTCAAACAAAAAAATCAACTGCTTTTAGAGTGGACGATTGCGCCTGGTTATTATCTTTATCGAAATCAAATAAAATTAACGCCACCGAATCAAATCGAACTGCCTCCAGGAGAATGGAGGCATGATACGTTGCATGGTCGTTATCAAGCGTACGAAGGTTCGCTGAAAATTCCTGTGACACTCGCGGAAAAAGAAAAATTAAATTTCACGATTAATTATCAGGGATGTTCCAGCGCAGGATTTTGTTATGCACCGATTAAAAAAAATATCAAAGTGGATTTATCACGCGTCGCAGTGTCTCAATACTCTGCAGAAAGCAGGAATGCAACGGAAGATCATATACTGACTTTTTTTGATGGGCGTCACTTATTCGTGATTATGTTTAGTTTTTTGGGATTGGGATTATTGCTGGCATTCACGCCGTGTGTTTTACCCATGGTTCCGATTTTGTCGGCAATTATTATTGGACATAGTAAAAAAACTCAAAAAAAGAAGGCGTTTTTTTTATCGTTAGCCTATGTCGCTGGAACGGCAGTGATGTATGCGATCGCAGGAATGGTGATCGCGTTGATTGGTAGCAATATTCAAGCTCAATTACAAAAGCCATGGGTCATTATTTTGTTCAGCGGATTATTCATCTGGTTGGCGTTTTCAATGTTTGGTTTTTATGAATTGCAATTGCCGAAACATTTTCGACGGCAAATCACGACACTCAGCAATAAACAACATCACGGAACGTATGTCGGTGTTTTTTTAATGGGATGTTTATCGACCTTGATCATCTCGCCTTGTGTGAGCGCACCTCTTGTCGGCGTGCTGGCTTACATTGGTCAAACAGGCGATGCACTGCTAGGCGCATTAGCTTTATTGTCACTAGGGATTGGAATGGGAATTCCACTGCTGCTCATCGGTATTTCTGCAGATAAATTATTACCGAAAGCAGGTCCCTGGATGAAAACGCTCGAAAAAATATTTGGGGTTATGATGCTGGGACTTGCGATTTGGATGTTATCGCGCATCATTCTTGGGCCGATGATTTCTCATTCAACACCGCTTTTTAAAGTGGTTCATTCAATGAATGAATTTGATCAGCAGTTAGCGAACGCCAAAAAAAATCATCAATTGGCATTATTGGATTTTTATGCAGATTGGTGTGATTCATGCGTCATTATGGATCACACTGTTTTTTCCAATGCTGCTGTGCGCAGCGCATTGAATGACATCGTTATGTTGCGTGCAGATATCACAATGGATAATGCGTTTGACGAATCGCTATTCAAGCGATTTCATATTATTGGGCCGCCAACGATTATTTTTTTCAATCGCCAGGGAAAAGAATTAAAATCCTCGCGCATCGTGGGTGAAGTCAGTGTAAAAGAATTTTTAGAAAATATGCAGGGAGTGAACTAAGTGCAAGCGAATCCCATTTTAACGACGGCCATGACAGGGCCATTACATTTGCTTGAAAAGCAATTGCTCGATAAAGAAGAAGAGATCGAGGCATGGTTTCAAACTCAATGGAAAAAAACACCCGCACCTATTTACGGATCAGTGGATTTACGCAATGCGGGATTTAAGTTAGCGCCCGTTGACATGAATTTGTTCCCAGCGGGGTTTAATAATTTGAATCCCGCTTTTTTGCCGCTTTCTGTGGAAGCTGCAAAAATAGCGATGACGAAAGCAGTTCCGCATGCAAAAAAAATTCTTCTTATTCCAGAAAATCATACGCGTAATTTTTATTATTGGGAAAATATTCGAGGATTATTGAATATTTTAACCAGCGCGGGATTTGAAATAAAAATCGGTTCACTGTTACCAGATTATGTTGCTCCCACACCATTGGATTTGCCCAGTGGCCAACACGTTATTTTGCAATCGTTGGTGCGTGAAAAAGATATCGTCAAAGTCGGCGATTTTATTCCTGATGTTCTCTTATTAAATAATGATTTGTCCGATGGGATTCCAGACATATTGCAGAATTTATCCATCCCTATCATTCCACCTGCAGAATTAGGTTGGAGTCAACGATTGAAGTCAGAACATTTTCAATATTATGCGAAAATCAGCGAAGAGTTTGCGACATTAATTGATATTGATCCGTGGTTGATCGCGCCTCTTTTTCGTCATTGTGGTTCGATTGATTTTATGCGACGAGAAGGGGAAGAATGTCTTGCAAAATATGTCGAGCAACTTTTTACAGCAATCACTGAAAAATATCGACAATATGAAATTGCCTGCAAACCTTTTATTATCGTAAAAGCAGATGCAGGGACGTATGGCATGGGGGTGATGACTGTGCGTGATGTTGCAGAATTGAAATCACTCAATCGTAAACAACGGACGAGCATGTCTAAAACGAAAAGCGGTCAACCAGTGCGACGCGTGATTGTGCAAGAAGGTGTTTATACATTTGAAACGTGGGGTCCTGATCATTCCGTCGCAGAGCCTGTGGTTTATATGTGGGGAGAACGTGTTGTCGGCGGTTTTTATCGTGTGCATAAAGAAAAACGTGTTGATGAAAATTTAAATGCGCCGGGCATGCATTTTGAACCGTTGGCATTTGCACAGCCTTGCCATCAACCTAAAAAAGAACGCGGGCAGGAAGATTGTCAAAATCGTTTTTATGCGTACGGTGTGATTGCGCGATTGAGCATGTTAGCAGCAGCGCGTGAAATGCAGGAGCAAAAAAAATGACGATCAAACTCGGCGTGCTCATGGATTCTCTCGAGACGATTCATTATGAAAAAGACAGCACCCTCGCGATGTTGTGGGAAGCCGCGCGGCGCAAATGGGAAATTTTTTATTTCGAACAAAAAGATTTATTTTTTCAAGATAACGATGTATTTGCGCGCGTAAAAATATTAAATGTTTTTGAAAATCCTGCGCGTTGGTATGAGATCGTCGATACACGTTGTATTCCTCTCAGTGAATTAAACGTGATTTTGATGCGTAAAGATCCCCCATTTAATTTGGAATATATCTATACGACTTATCTGTTAGAACATGCTGAGCGCAAAGGCGTGTGGGTGATCAACAAACCGCACAGTTTGCGTGATGCGAATGAAAAATTTTTTACGACATGGTTTCCTGAATGTTGTCCACCGACACTGGTTTCACGCGATATATCCTTGATGAAAACTTTTTTGGAAGAACAAAAAGATATTGTGTGCAAACCGCTGGATGGAATGGGCGGTGCGGGAATTTTTAAATTACGTTTTCCGGATGAAAATGCATCTGTTATTTTTGAAACATTGACAGAGCGTGGGACAAAAATGGCGATGGCGCAACGTTACCTTCCTGAAATCAAACAAGGCGATAAACGAATTTTGATGATTGATGGCGAGCCGGTCGATCATGCGTTAGCGCGTATTCCTCAGTCGGGAGAATTGCGAGGAAATTTAGTTGCGGGCGGGAAGGGTATTGCACAACCGCTCAGCGAGAGAGACCGTTGGATTTGTCAGCAAGTGGGACCTGTGTTGCGAGAAAAAGGCCTTTATTTTGTGGGGTTGGATGTGATTGGAGATTATTTGACAGAAATCAATGTGACAAGTCCAACGTGTATTCGCGAGTTGGATCGTCAGACGGGTTCGAATATTAGCGCGCGGTTTTTGGATTTTGTTGAGAGTAAATTCTTAAACAGATCCAAATAATTTTTTCATTTCCTTCTCAAAGTCACTCTCAAGCAATTTCTCTGATATTTTTTATACATGCTATAATTTATAAATAAAATTTATACGGGGAGATCATGATGCTAGCTCGACAACAACTTGTGCAAGCGGCTGAAATTATTAGCATTAAAGAGGATGAACATTGGGTCCATTTTAAGCCTTTTGTGAAAAATGCTGAAGGCGATGAAGCGGTTCATCCCTATCCTGATCTAACCCAAGAAAATTCCGTATATGCACCACACAAGCTGCATATTAACCTATCGCTTGATGCTATTCCGTATCCACAGATAGTTTTAATTGGATATAATCTAAAAAAATATTTAAAAGGTAAAATAGAAGAAGGTGTAATTCCTACCTTCAAACACTTAAATGGCTTGCAGCATCGCAAAAAAAATGTGGATGGGATAGAAACTGTTTTTAATGATTGGAAAGATAATGAAATATTATCTTCATCTCTCATATCTAATCCCGGCAGTGATTTTTCAAACCAAAGATGTGTTCATTTTGCCCAGTTTACTATTTCATTATTTAATGACACGTCAGCAGAATATTGCAATGCGATTCAGTCATTGATCATCGACATAAACCGGATCATTGCACTTTGCGGTTATCCAATTGAAAACAATCCCAGATTATGTCAATCCTGTGACAGCCATCTATATGGTCACGTTAGTTTTCGCAAAGATTATTTTTTGCTTGGGGAAGGAGGATATGAATATGTTCCTACAAGCGATTATTATAATGACCGCGCCCAAACTGTATTAAATGAAAATGAGTCATGCGTCCGACGCCTTGCTGAGCAAAATGGAGATCCTTTTTTGGGAAATTTGCGCGATTTTAACTGGCCCGCTCTTGCAGAATGTAATCTTAAAGAAATCAAAGAGAATGAAACTTTTTTACAATCAAAGTTTCAGTCTTCGTTTGAACCGATCGCTCAGTATACGCCGCTTCAACTTGAGTTAATTAGAGAGCTCGATGATTTTAAAAAGAACCAACATGGTTTTTTATTACCTCAAGACGAAAAAATTTTCCAATCATTGCGGCAATATCTAACAAGGCAAGCAAAAAAAGAAGATGAGCAAAAAGGAAAAGATGATGAGCAATATCCTATCCCTGGCAAAAAACTCCAGGAAATCATATTAAACGAAAAATTTTCCTCTATCGTACCGCCAGGGATGCTTAAAAAAATGAGAGAGTATAAGCAAATGCTAGCTCTGCGCGATGAACTGGTTGGAGAATTGAATGCTTATATTCGTGCTCGCGCAATAAAATCCACAAGCGATAAATTTTTTGGCCATTTGAAGACAATGACTCAGGATGTAAAAACTCGAGCTGCGCAATCTCTTCGTTCTCATCTCTCAAATTTTGACGAACGCATTCCCAAGTATGTTTGCTTTACAAAAGAAGAAGTCGAGGCACTCACAGAAGGCGATCTTGGAAAAATGATCACGCAAAATAAATATCAGACTCTTTTGCCGGGGGATATAAAATCCGCTCATGAGAATAAAAAACCAGGAATTCTACAAAAGCTAGGGATACAATCGCAAAATAAAGGATGAATTTTATAAAACAGCTATTGCGGAGATGGGGCCATGCCTGACTTGTTGATACGTTAATCTAACTCCTAATTTCAGTAGGTTACCGAGTTAAATCAATTCGCGGCACGCAATTCCGCATTTGGGCAGCGCATGGTAAAACGGCTTCATCTAGCAAATCTCTTATTTTATCTATACTATGCTTTTCCTATAAAAACAAAAAGGAAGGCTAAATGTTTCGATCTGAAAAAGAATGCGAAGAAGCGATTAATGAATTATTAGAAGTTGATGCACCTGAAAAAGACAAAAAAAATCTTGAGCTGAATAAGTCAATTGATTCTGTTTTTTTGTCCCCACAACACATTATTTATCAGGGTAAACAGGTTAGACAGATAACGTTAATAGGTTATTTCCTGCAGAAAAACCCAGGTGAGGACGAGCTTGCCGCAACACGTGTCGTTATTCAATTTAACGATGGTAGTCATATACGATTGCGATTTAAAAATCCTACATTTGAAAATCAGGAGAGGATGTACCTTTTGCTTAGAGGTGCTAATGGAATTTGCGAGCAGGCATTTCATAATTATGGTTCCGGCGCATGTAGCGAAGAATTTTGGAAAGGGCATGCGCTGACTCTTCAGTGTCTTAAGCCTTTGGACTCTCTTGATTTTTCCAGGTTTAATTCTGTTAGGGCTTATTACGATAGAACACACGCTAGCATGGCTAAAAATTTGCTGGAGAATGTTAAAGAAAATCCGGATTATTCAGCAAAAGCAGCTAACGGAGTCTGTTTTATCAGTTTATGCTGCGGAGCTGGAAAGGAGATGCAGGTATGTTGTGATGCATTCCGTGATGCTGGATTTAAAAATTGCACTGCAATAGGTTTTGATTCATGCGAACATGTCATTAACACTAATAAAGAAACTAAAACTCCACATCGTTTTATTCAAGCTAATATTGAAAATATTGAAAATGAACTAAAACGCCTGATCCATTCAGGTGAATTGAATGTAGATGGAAAATTAGTTGTCTTTATTGCATCAGGTGCTCTCGCACGTGATGTCATGAATGGAACGCGTGTTGTTTTAGAAGTCATGCAAGTCAATATCGGCGATATTCTCATCGCAGCGGGTTATTCGCCGTCGCTCATTACTCAAGACGGGGCAATCGCTTCTGGCTGGGATATAAAAGCTCAAAATTATTGTGCTAAAAGTGATGATGAAAAAGATGAGAGTGCTTATCGCCAACTTTATATTTGCCAACGACAATCTGCTGCTCGAGAATTTGAGGTAATGTTAGAGAGAAGCAAAATTCGCGAAAAAGATCCTAAAGTTTTTTCTACACTGGATCTTTCTTTTGCTTCAAATCCATTGCAACGATGTAATGTTTTTTTGGATAAAAAACCAGAGCTTGTTGCTGAGGTTGTTCAGATTGATTTAAGTTGGAGTCATCTATCAAAAGATAAAATTCCTGAATTATTATCATTATTTGTTAAATTTCCAAAACTCAAATATGTGATTATTTCGGATTATGAGGCATGGTCAGAAGATTTCATTCGAAAATTAAGAGAAAATATTTCATCATTTTCTTTTACACTTCTTCAGCGGTTGGATAGTACTCATCCGGATGAACTCCCTACGATACCTGTTCATTTATGCAAACAGCTTGGGATCTATTCTATTTTTCCACATAAAATTATATTAAAAGGGACGGCGAATCCTGAAAAACAAGCTGAATTAAAAGTTGATAAGAAATCGTTGTTGCTAAAATTGTTTAGTGCCGATAAGTTCAGAACAACAGCGGGCCGTACATGGGCTACGCCAAAACCAGCTTCAACAGGTCCCTACGCTAATCATGATGTAGCTTGTCTTACCTTTGAAGAAGAGGGAGAGGCAAAAGAAGTAGAAAAGCGATTAAATGAAGCTCATTTTTTTGCACGTATTTTACCAACAAAAAGCGGGAAACCTAGCGTTACGGTTGATTTAACTGTATCTAATCCAAGGGCTGCACGATAACGCAGGGTTAAAATTTACAGGCAATAAAAAAGCAGAGCAACAATCATTGCTGCTCTGCTTACTGATACTCAGTGAAACTATCCTTGTGAAAATCTGCATCCGTGCATACAAAACGAGGAGTGGTTGCAGAGTCCTTTCTTAAACCGAGCCAATCCTTTGGCATCCGAACATCTTACAGGCTTGGGTGTGAGTGGGGATATGGCAGATTGACTATTGTTTTGTGCGAAATAACCCATGGTTTTAAGGCTGAATATTTCATATAACCCAATGAATAAATAAGTAATTTATTTTACTCTCGGGAGATAGACGGAAAAACAGGCTCTAAGATTCTTTATTCGGGGTTTTTTTAGCAGGTTGGAATGGGGGTCCATATGGATATGGCCCCATTTCTTTCCTAACGACGTCGTCCCGTGCTTTATGCGCGGGATCCAGAAATCAATTAGATGTCATAGATGTGTATGGCTACGGTCTCGGTTATAATCCTTTTAGTTCACAAAACGAATACTCTTTCGAAAATCAATTATGATAAACACTTTTTTAATTACAGGCGCAACTCAAGGACTGGGACGGTCAATCGCATTGCATTTGGCAGGTTTAAAATATCATGTGTATGCAGTGGGCCGAACATCTGAGCTGCTTGAAAGTCTCTCAAAAGAAAATCCATTCATTCATCCTATTTGCGCCGATATCACGGATTCAAATGATAGAGAAAAAATTTTATTAGCAGTCAGTAAAGAAAAAAACTTTTCTATTATTCACAACGCGGCTATTACCGCTCCAAAATTATTTGTTGATGATGAAAATAATGAATTTTTAAGAAAACAATTCGAAACTAATTTTTTCGCGCCGTTACATTTAACAAAAAAATTATTACCGTTTTTAGAAAATGGACAACGCGTATTACATATTTCTTCGGGAGCTGCTAACTTAGAGCTGCCTGGATTGATGGGATATTGTGTTTCTAAGTCAGCGCTCGAACACGCGGTTCGTTGTTTAAATAAAGAATTAGCAGGAAAAATTTATTTTGCTAGTTTGCATCCTGGAATGATTGATACACCCATGCAAAATCAACTTCGCCGAAGCAGTATTGCTGATTTGCCCGGAAAAGATTTTTACGTTAAATCTTTTGAAGAGAAAAAATTGCAGCCGCCGGAAGAAGTTGCAGAGTTTGTGGCGTGGGTGATGTTGGAAACGGATGATGAGACGTATGTCAGTAAAATATGGGATGTGGATGATATTATAGGACAGTTATGAGGATAGATTTTCCCTTGAAATCAATACAGATTCCTGTCTCTCACGCATAAAGCGCGGGATGATGAAGAAGTGGGTAGTGAAAAAGATTATTTTATTTTTACAGCGCGTGCTCGCTTGAGTCAATTTTCATTTTAAAACACGTTCTGACAATTTTTTCAACGACAAAACTATAAAGATCTTGTCTGACTGAAGCATGCAAGTTAATTAATCTTCTGAGAAATGTAGCAGATGGATTAGTATTGCGACCTGTAAAAAATTCCTCAACAACTTCTTCAAATGTATCTGTATATTCCGCAATTCCTTTAAGAGTATATTCCTCGGTAGATAAAATATCTTTTATAATTGAATGTACAAAATTTTCCTCTAACATGACGTCTTCCTGCTCCTTAGGTAGTTTTAACAAACGAAAATAAATTTTTTGTTGCTCAGAAAATATTATTTTTAATTCTTCGTATACACGAGCAAAAAGACCAGCTTCCAATAGGGTCTTTTCCTCTTTTTTTAGTAAAGATAAATCAACTCTTATCAAATTAGACAACGGTTCAATCGCTGACATTTTTTTCCTTAAGAAACTAATTTTTAATATTTTTTTATTTAAGCACTACCAACCACAGGATTCTATAGCTGAAAAAGGATGTGAATTTTGCATGCAAATTATGCATACGAAATCAATCATATATTACACAGCCACCTCGGAATCTGGCGCCCAAGCTGGGCTAGAAATAGTTAACAAATGCAACACTTGATTGGAATGATTGGACAATTGATGGATAGAATTTTTTTCTATTAAAACAATATCGTTTTTAAAAATTTCTTTTATTTCATCTTTTAATAGAAGTTTCGCGCTTCCTTCAATGACATAATAAATTTCAGTCATATTCGGGTGATAATGTTTTACAGTCGAAGCATGTGGCGGAAGTTCAAGATATGCAACACTCATATTAATTCCCTCTGCGCGCGCTTGAAGCACTTCATAAATTTTTTCCAATGAGGGACCTACAAAAGGAACGCATTTATTTTTATTATTAATCAACATCATTACCTCCAAAAATTAATAACAATATGTTATTGGTTATCAGAATAGATTCACGAAAAATCAATTCAAAGTTGTACTTCGTCAGCGCTTGCAATATACTACGATTTTTGGTTATTTTGAAACTATGGATAGTGTTAGTAAGATATTAAATATTAAGAAAGTTTGTTGGACAGATGTTAGAACCTCCATTAAAGCAATCAATCCTAATCTGTTTAAAATTCTAGATAAAATCAGTCCGTCGAAGGATTTTTCGTTTTATAAAGCAGTTTATCCATTTGGATGTCAAATCTTAAAAAATGGAAAATTTTTCTTGCCCGCAAAAAATTCGGAATTAATAGATTTGGCGGATTCTAGAATCGAAAAAAATATTAGAGAAGATTTAAGTTATAATTTTCCAACGACTCCTGTATTTATAACTTTAAAAAAATCTTTGGAATTGTTCATGACTCTCCATGACAGGGTGATTCCATATTTTTTAATTAATCCGGGAAATATGTATGGGGTTTGGAAAGTTCTAGACAAGCGTGCAAACCGTAATGTTTCTCATGCTCCTTATAGCATTTGGGATATCACATCTGGTGCGCGATCAATTTTCATGTTGCCTAAAATTTCCGAAAAAAATGGACATAATAGATTACAAAAAGAATTTAATTTTACTTTAGATAAACCAGAAGATCTTCGTGATCATTGGAAAATTTTTACGGCTATTGCTTCCAGTGAAAACTGTACTGACAAATGGGAGTCAGAAGTATTATTTTTCTCGAAAAAATGGTTTGAAAATCTAGATGATCCGGCATTACAAGAATTTACGCTTTATTTGCTTGATTTCAATTGGGCTTGTACTGAGTACTGGAGAAGTCAGTATTCTTGGTATTTAGCTTTTTCAAGAATACATTCTACTCGGAATATCACGCCCAATCCATATCATGCGGACATCATAAAACACTTGCTAGCAATTAGTGTCGGCGCACTTCCTGGATTCTCTCCAGCAACAAATGATGACCTCGGTCCAATAACTTCCTTTCAAAAAATATATGCTGAAACCTATAGACTTCCTAACTGGGCACCTATTATTATGCAACCACAATCTTATAACATGCACTCGCCGACACATCCTGTTTATTACTCATTACAATATCCAAGCGCAATTGAGCTTTCACCTAGTGCTAACAAAAGAGCAAGTGTCGTTGAAGATGCACATATGACTTGTGCCCTCTTAGAAAAATACTTACAAGATTTGGCATCTGGAAGGTTTAACATAGACAGCACCACCTTACAAGAAATCGCGCATCTTGTTAAATTCGATTTTTTCCATAGCGATGTAAAAGATTACTCCAAGCTAAGAGATAATAAACTGCTTCCAAAGTCAGATATCGCTTTTTTAGAACCGCCTTATAAAGGCATCTGTCTAGAATTTCCGCATAATAGTACCTTTTTTAAGGGATGCATACGGATTTATAAAAAATGAAAAAAATATATGTAAGCTCACAATTTTTTGGATATGGCCCTACTTCGAATTTATTTTCAATTCTCAAGAGCCTAAAATCTAAATCTTCTTTGTTTGAAATTTATGGAATTAAAAATGAAGTCATGGAATTTTTTGCCTCGAAAAACCCCGGCATTATTGATCAATGGAGCGGGGAAATCGACTACTCTGAAGTTGATATTTTGATGAGTTCTTTTGATCCATTTTATATTTTTGAAGCATGGCTTAACGATATTCCGACTATTTTTTACTGCAATTTATTTTGGTATTGGAATGTATTTGATAAAAAAAACAAAATGATTTTGCATAAAGAAAATTTTTATAGATTAAAAGCAAAAAATAAGCTGGAAGCAAGAGCATTATTTAGAAAAATATTAAGCGAAAATCCACACGAAGCGATATTTCTAGGGTATATGCTGTCCACTAATTGCTTCACAAGAAATTTTTATGACATTGATAATTTTATTGACGTTTATAAAAATGAGATGAATTTATCCGTTTTTGATACCCACATCCCATATCAACTCAAAAATCCCGAAAAAATTAAAAAACAAATACTTATTCAGCTCGCTGGAAGCAGAAATTGCATAGTAACTAAAAAAGAAAATATCTTTTATATGGATTTATGCTTAAAGTTAGCAAAGTACATAGCTGACATATATCCCAATTTCGAAATCATTATTTGTGCCAACCCACTCCTTTTAACCCAGGTTAATCTATTAAAATCAAGCTTTCCGGGCAATGTGAAAATTACCCCCTCATTTTCGCAAGAAGAAAATATGTTCATGATAGAAGATTCATTCGCCTTATTTGCGTCTCCTGGGCTAGAAACAATTTATGAGGGCATTTACTGTCGGTGCCCTATTTTTCTTTTGCCAGAACAAAATGCCGGACAATATTCTATTTTCCAACTACTGAATAAAACAGGATACAACCCAGATAGATTTTTAATTAATGAATTCTTTCCGAATCGAAATAAATTATCTGGAGAAAACGATGCACATGCGATTTATGAAATCATTAAAAAAAATATATTAAACTCTAAAATAATTTTAGACTGCTTTTTCAATAAGGCCATCAATTTCGTTGATAAAATGATGCAAAAAAAAGAAAAGAATAAATATTTAACAATGTCATTAAATTCGTTGATATTAGACCCTAAAAAAAGCCCATTCGCTGAAAGAGAAGCTATTTCTGATTTTATTATTCAACATTATAGTTAAAAATATGAAAAAAAATCTTATTAAAATATTGCGCAGCGAATTTTTTCGAAACATTAGAAGCAAGCAACCTTATCGTGCGAAAATATTTGATATAGAATTGCTCGTCGCAGAAGATGTTTTTCCTCCTGAAATTGGCCTAACCACAACACACTTGGCAAAGATAGTAAAAAATTACAATTCAAGCAAAACAGCGCTTGATATGGGATGTGGTACAGGCTTTCTAGCGCTTATGATGCGAAAACATGGAATCCCCATAGTTTGGGCCGTTGATATTTCTGAGCCCGCCATCGCTTGTACCTTGGAAAATGAAAAATTAAATTCACATCTAGCCCCCTTGCATGTAGTTCATAGCGACCTATTTTCATCCATTCCAATCCAAATGAAGTTTGATTTAATTATATTTAATCATCCTTATTACCCGACGATAGGAACCCCTGTTTTTGGTTATAACCCGGATGGCGGAAAACAAATACTAAATAAATTTTTTAAATCAGTCAGTGGATTTATTCATAAAAATTCTAAAATATTAGTGCCTTATTCGAGCATCGCAGAAAGCGACCATGATCCAGCGATAGTGGTTTCAAATTTAAAAATATTTAAAGTTAACACATTGTTAACATTCAGCGACGAAAATGGCCATCACAAAATATATGAAATAACATTTAACACGGAGATTTAAATGACAAGTTCAAACATCCAAAAACCTATCGCGCTACTTTGTTACTTGCTAAGCGTGTTCATGGCGCTATCTATTGATATTTACCTTCCCTCGTTACCGAGCATCACGAAATCATTTGGCACGACGATAGATCAAGCCAAATTAAGTTTAAATATTTTTCTCCTGGGATTTGGGTTGAGTCAAATTTTTTACGGTATCATTTCAGATCATTTCGGTAGAAAAAAAACTCTAATACTTGGATTGATGATTTATTTTGTTTCGTCTATAGGCTGCATGTTTTCTACGTCTATTGATGCTTTAATTTTTTTTCGATTTTTACAATCGTTGGGTGCCTGCAGTGCCTCTGTTTCAGCATATGCTCTTGCCAGAGATTTTTACGATGGAAAAGAATTGACAAAAGTCATCGCTAACATAGCAATTATTATGACAATAGTTCCATCTTTGGCGCCTCTTGCTGGTGGAATGATTGATAAGACGATTGGCTGGAGATTTTCATTTTTTATTTTATCTTGTCTTTCACTTTTCACATTATTTTTTTCATATCATTTTCTTCGAAAGAAAGATACTTACAGGGCTTTCACTATCGACAGTCTAATAAAAAACTATGTTTATCTAATGTTTGATAAACCCTATCTCATTTACACCATTATTGGGGCTAACATTTTTGTCGCGCTTTATTTTTTTATTGCGGCATCACCTTTTTTACTGATTCAACATATTAATTTAAATCCTATTCAGTATGGGATTGTAATGGCTTTAAACGCTATATTTTTGACTTTAGGGAATCAACTGGCAAAAAAAATTAATGAACAACATTCTCCGAGTTTTTGCGCAAAAACAGGAGCATTAATTATGTTAATTAGCTCTATTTTAATGATCATATTGTCGAAATATCCGATGTTTTTTATTTTATTTATTTTTATGTGTTCAACCGGGATTGGAATCATATCACCTGCATCAATGGCTGCTGCTCTTGAAAATCAAAAGCATAATTCGGGACAGGCTAGCTCTCTAAGCGGTTTTATAAGATTTTCTTTAGCCATGTTTGTTAGCACTTTATTTATTCCTAGTTTTATGACAACCGGATTGGTTATTGGTTTTTGTGCGATTTTAAATTTAATATTACTTTTTGTTTCACTACCACTTAGAAAAGTTCACAACATATGAAAATTGATTTTTGCGAAGAAAAAGAAAAATTACTTTTAGATGGATTTATCATTATTGAAAATCTCGTATCAAAAGAGCATGTCGATTTTTTACACGAAAAAATGCTTGGAGAATCATGGGAAATGATGAAAGAAAAAAAATGGGGCGGAGTTAGAAGCTGTCATGGACATATACAACAAAATCCTCCTCGTTATGCACCTTATGTTTTTCGTGACATCGTTTCAAATCCAGTGGTGATCAATATATCAAAACTTATTTTGGGAGAAAATTTTTACAATGATTTTTATAGTGCAAATACAAACTGTCCAGAAAGTATTATGCAGCCACTACATAGCGACTGTATGCCATTATGGCCAGGAAATGTAATTCAACATCCGCCAGTTTCTTTGGTGATCAATATCCCTCTGGTTGATACCGATGAAATTAATGGAAGCATGGAAATATGGCCAGGAAGTCATTTAGTTTTGGGCGCCCAGAAATATGTGGATGAAAAAATATTTATGGAGAGGAAAAAAACTGCTCCGCCCATGCGAGCTAACATGAAAAAAGGCAGCATACTCATTCGTGATACCCGTTTATGGCACAGAGGCATGCCGAATACTTCTACTACTCCTCGACCCATGCTTGCCATGATGCATCATATTCATTGGCTTAAGAGAGGAAAAAAACTTGCGTTCGCTGCAGGCTGTGAGTCGGATATATTAGACAATCAAATTGATCACCACATTTACTTCACCCATGAACCTATAGATCATTCAATTGATCCTACTCAAAATTAATAACAACACTATAATACAGCACATATTGAGGCGAAGAATGACGAAATGAAAGCCTAGGAAAATGGGTTAAAAAAATGGGGGCAAAATCTTATGACTGATGAGCAGTTCCTTTATTTGAAACATATCCATGCGCTATAAGAAATGCCATCAAAAATGAAATGGGTAGAATGATCATTGCATGGGCAAAGTCTTGTGCGGGATAAACCATTAAACCGTGATCAACTGTTCCTTTCCAACCAAAATCTAATATTTTTCCAAATAAAACTTTAAGTAGAGTACCGAGCGTTAATACGATAATAGACGCAATGCTCACAACAAGAGAAGAATGGTTGAATGAATTATTCTGAATAACTATGGAATAACCTATAGTTTGAGCACTGGAAACTATGCCCAATAAAAAAAATATTATCCAAAATAATTTGACTGAGAGTGACAATGGAAAAATAAAAACCAAAGAAATCATCGCCAGTGATGCAGCGCTCAACTGCATTAAGCGTTTTGTATTTTTGGCGCTACTGGCGAGCAATCCCACAAACGGCGAGCCAATGATTAAACCTATGAAAGTAGCAGAAGAACAAAATGACGCCGTTAAGCTGGACAAATGATTTGCCTGAGTCAAATATAAAGTTGACCACATGGATGAAAGTAAAATGACGGGCAAATTGATTAGACTAGTATATATCCCACCTATCCATGTGAATTTATTTTTCAAAATAGCAAAAAAATCGTTTAGAGAAAATATTATTTTGGAATTTTTAAATTCTTCATCACGGTGGGCGAAAAAATTCACTAATAAGATTGCAATCCCTATTTCTCCCAATTTTAATATTGCTTGATCCCACCCTTCTTGAGTAGCAAGGTATAACAGAGGTGCATGAGAAAGGACGCCTCCCAGAAAAGCCAGTGACGTAATAATTCCAATAACAAAAGGAAAACGTTCAGGTGAAAAATGATGGATAGCTGCTTTTGCACAACTATTAAAAGCAAAAGCGCCGCCAATGCCTGAAATAAGTCGAGCTATTATTGCAAAAGCCAGTGTGTGCGATTGTGAAAAAATAAAAGTTCCTATCAATGATATCGAAATTGCCATAGGAGCTATTTGCTTAAGTGAGTATTTATCAAGAATAATCCCAGCAGGAATTAAAAATAATATATTGGTATAAAAATAGGCTGCTGATATATAAGCAACTTGAGCGGCATCAATATGCATACTTTTCATTAAAAGGGGGGTCAATGAATCAAGCATCGTGCATTGTATAAACTCATATACAAAAAATAATGTTATTGAAAGACATGCTGCCCAGGGTTTGATTTTCATTTTTACCTCACAAGCTATCTATTTGTTCTAAAAAATCATCCGCGATTTTATTGATTTTTTCTCTGCTGAAAACAGGAAGTGGGTGATGTAGGTTAATGTGCATTTTATTTTTGAAAGTATTAATACAAGTGCAATGGGTTTTTTATTATTTGAATCCGTGAGCTAAATCTCCGTGTTAAATGGTATTTCATATAGTTTGTGCATTAATCAAAAAATTTTTGCAGGAAGAAATTTTTCGCTTTTTTAAAATTTGATGTCGAAATGGATAAACGGCTTCTAGAATTTTAAATAGAGAATTCATTATTTAGGAGATTTACATATCTATCTGCAGTTTCAAAACAGCCAAAAACAAGAGTCTATTATAAGGATTAATAAATGACAACTTTAATTTTGATTATCGGGTAATTATTCTTGACGCTGAATACATCGCCATATATAATTTCGACCGATTTAGTTTTGATTTTACTGCACGATATTGTCATGAAACATAAAAATTTCAAATGCTTATCTTATGTTGCTGCCATCTATTCTTTTTTGTTTCTCTTCCCGAGTATTTTGCTGCATAGAATAATTGCTCTGCCATTGATTGGAGTGATTCCTATTTCAATTTTATTTACAGGAGCTTATTTTAGCTCGCAATGATACAAAAAAAGACAGATCAAGCGTGGGTTATCTCTCAGAGCTCTAAGCTATCAACCGGATATAAATATCTTGTTTTTTTCAGCATGCTGTACATGAGCATTATGATTTGTAATGCAATATTAACTAACAGGTACATCAGCCTAGGTAAGAATATTTTTATACTTGGCGGCACATGACCCTCACCACTGATATTTATTCTAGGTGATATTGTTGCTGAAATCTTTAGATACAAAGTAGCAAAACAGATAATCTGGTTCGGTTTCATCTGTCAAACCATATTTTCGATTATCTGCGTGTTAGTAGTCCGCTCTCCATACCCCGCGGTTTTTAAAGATTATTATGCTTATGCTAGCTATTTTATCAAAGTATCATATTCTATTTTTTTTGCATGGCCCGGAAATTTAATCGTGAACTACATAAAAAGCACGACTAAAATTGACGTTTATGACTATCCCGTCAGCTATAATCCATTTAAAAAAAATAAAAATGAACCTTTGCAAACAAGCATTGAATAGGTTCTATTTTTTATTTTACAGATTAGATCGAAATAATTTTACTTCAGTCAACGTACCTTGACTCTGATGAAGTAACCTGTGATGTAGTAGTTGATGAAGAACCCTGTATGCAGAATCATAAATGCCAGATACTTGTGATGCTCGAGGGCCCGCGATATTAAGTTTATGAATATTGTTTTTTACGATCCAATCTGCAATATCGGTAATTTTAAGATTTTCTGATAAGTTAAAAATCAAATAAGGTCTTTTATGTTTTTCTGCCATTTCGATGGTGTAAAGCGTTCCTCCGATGGGCGAACCTTTCACAACAATCAATGTACCATCAGAATCTTTAGCATTTAATTCAGTTCTTTTTTTATAGATAGCATCAGGATCTAAATTTTCTTCGAGCGTCGGTGCGGGAGCTTGTTTTAATTTGTACTTCGTTGGAATAATACCGTCTTCCGCTTTTCGTTCATAAGGACACCAACCGCCATGCGAAATTTTAAGGCCAATAGCAACATCTAATGCTGCCCGGTCCACGCCCGTTTGGCCGCCTGAAACTATTTTCTTTATAAAATTATTTTGAGCGGGCATAAAACATCCGAAAAAAACTGGCATTACTTTTCAGCAAGAAGTACGGAAAACGCCGAACAGCTTTTATTCTTGAGCTCGAGCAATTTTTCTATTAATATCTGCGCACCATTAAGCCTAGCTTGAAGATACAAGTCAATAACTCTCACCAAAATGGTAATAGTAAATTCCTTACTTCATTGCGAACTTTGATAAATTTCCATGAATTTTCTGATGTGGTTACAATAATAGATTTTCCATTACTCAATGTTCGAGTAATGTGACCCTGTCCAGTGAGATCCGTAGCGTAGCGAACAAAATATCCCCTGCTTGAAATATACGTTTTTCACCGTCGCTTGCTTCAACTTCAACGAGACCTTCTAAATATATTGCGGTTGTGGAGCAGTATGCCAATCAAATGTTGCTCCTTTTTCAAAATCACGAAACATTAAACCGGTTGCAGCATATTTCTTTGAATAGCTTCCCAGGGGTTGCATTGTTTATGCTCTAGCATCAATTTCAATAAAGTGTGATTTATTGTCTTCGCCCGTAAAAAGTTTTATAAATTTCATTGAAAGGATCTCGCTCAGGGTCAAGTCTGGACAATTGACTTAAAGAGAAAAAATGCTGGTTAATGTCAATTTTCTAGACTCGACCCTTTATTTTTCTGCTATTAAGTTAGCAATGGTCCCTACTGAAGCGTCATCCCGCGACGCTCCTTAAGCGGGACCCAGCGACTTTTTTGAGTTATTTTGGGACTTGACCCTTTGTTAAATAGCAGATGTTTCTCCGAATAAAACTTCAAAATCTTGAGTCGATATTTCTTTAGCGCCATCTGCAAAATCACAAATTTTTTCATTAATAACCTTGCCTATCTTAACGTCATTATTATAATTCGCTTTGCAAATATAGAGAGGAGTATTATTTTCAAAACCGCCCTGGATCGGAATAAATTTTTGTTTCCATAGTGTATTTTTATTTGGGCCACTCATTAAATTTTGATAATTTTTAAGTGTGGACGAATCAATTTTTTTCCATTGCGTATTCATGTTGCTGACTAATATTTCATAATCAGGAATAAATGCACTGTAACCACCATATGTGATCAGACAACCCGATGATGTCACTAAACCAGGGTGAGTACCTGAGATAAATTTAGCTCTACAAATTTGAGTTTTTTTATCTCCATAAGAGACGGTTAAGATTCGGGATAATCTTTGCTCTGTTTTAACCTTGACCCAATTTATTTTTAATGCTTTTTGTGCCGATAAAAATTGTTGTAAGGATTGTAATTGTTGATTTATCTGAGCGATGTTATTTTGGAAATTGGCTTGTAAGGCTTTTAAATTTTTTTCGATATCTTCAATAGATGATTTTTCATCAGCAGAATATGGCATGAGGGGATGGGGAAAACATGTCGTATCATGAGGATATAATGCTTTTGCTGATAATGAAACGAAAAGCAAACTTAAGATAATCGAATTTTTTAGATGATTACGCATTTTTCCCTCGATTGTTATGTTGCGAAGAAAGAAAATATTACCACATAAAACCGCATCATAGGCGTAAGAATCGCGCTATTCCATATATCTATGTCCGGTATGCAACTTAGAAAGTTATTTTTTTTAATTCATTTCACGGTATTTGCAAGTGACAAATATACTATCGGGACCAAATTCATTTGTGATTATCAGCTTACCTTCCGGATCTGCATAATGGCCTTCAAATCGTGCATCATCTTTCAAGGTGACAGGTAAATCAATTTTACGTGTAGCATCTTTATAGGCCCACTCAATAGAACTGATCACATTGTCCGGCAGTGCTGCGCTACAGGAAAGAGTTTGCTGATGTGAAGAAAAATTATAATCAACATAAATTTTACTGGCTGCTTTGATTTCAACATTCGAAAAGGGAACAGTGTAAAAAATATCTCCCTTGGCTTGCGCAATTTCAATTGATGAAAAAATCAATGGAAGGATTAAAAAATATTTTAAGAGTTTCATTTTATGACTCCTCAGTATTGAGTAATGTGGGTTCGAAAAAAAGTATTGTATAAAAAATAACGGATTTTTTCAATTCTCACTGTTTCTCGAAGGAAATTACTTTGAACGGCTGAACGTAACTTATTAAAAACACTGGGTGAAAATGAATAAATCTTATTGGGTTTTATTTTTTCTCTTTAAGTCAATTGTCCAGGCTTGACCCTGAGCGTTGGGTTGTTTCACTTAATTCACCTTATAGGATGAACACTATGGTCTGGAGACAGTAATTTTTCGGTTGTAAGTTTATTGCCAGGTAAGTTGAGATCTATATATCTAACCCCATTTTTCACGGTAACAAATAAATATTTACCATCTTTAGAAATTTTCATTCGGCCTTCTACAAATGCGTGGTTACCAGGCGAGCTAAAGTTATTTTCAAAATCATAACTAGCTACTTTTTGTAAGGTGTTACTGTCGTATGCATATACTTGAGAGGTTGTTGCCCAAGCAAAATAAACAATATCTTTGACTGGGTTATAGGCAACTCCAATAGGTTGTCCACCGGCATAATCACCAACTATCGCATATTTTGTAAGTGTGCTGTCCGTTAAAAAAGTTCCGCCATAGGTTGGAATAGCATATTGTGTACCATTACGGTTAACGCCAATTTCATAATTAAACCAGCCAGTTCCATCTGTATATCCATCTTTACGAAGCATGTTTCCATCTGCCGTTCGGTAGCGACCAAAACGCCCATCAGAGATATTGCTTTCTGCAAACCCAATAACACTACCATCCGCGCTTGCACTTACCATCGTATCCTGCATAACAGCAGCCAATGTTGTAAATGTGTCCGTGGTTATGTCATATTTTCTTAGTGGTACCCAACCAGAACCATCAAACGAAGCGGTAATCAACAAGGTTTTATTGCTAGCAAAAGCAACTGCAAAACTTCCTCGATCACCAGCAGGTTTATATATTACTCTTTTAGACTGGCCAGATTTAAGATCTATAAGATAGATGCCGTAAAGGTTATGGTCAGCCACTGCAAGAGTATTGTCATCTGGAGATATATCAATTCCTATAAGATTGCCACCTAATTCAAAAGGAGGCAAAAAAGAGTTAGTACTTAAGCTATATCTTAATACTGAGCTACTACTTGTAATATATAAAATTTGCCTTATGCCGTCATATATCATATCAGTTCTGTTTGGAGCGGTTATAAAAGTCCCGGCTGCAAAACCATTTTGTGAAAAACTTGTTATCAGAAATAAACTCAACAAAATAGCTTTAAACATCATGCTTGTTGGTTTTAGCAATCCCATGGCTTTTAATACAGCTCTTCTGATAAGCATGATTTTCTCCAGGCTTGTCGTATCTAATAAACGAGAGTTTTCTTAACGCGAGCGACTGTAACACAAACCGCACGATTATCGCCAGCGGTGCCAAATGATCTCGCCCCTAAAAAACGGACACTCAACTAAGCTGGAATAGTTCAGACTTGATGTGTAATTACTTCAATTTTCATTCGCTAGTCCATCTTTTTATATAACTTGATTTGTTTTCCTGTCGGTGTGAATAACCAATCCCAATTATAGCTACCTAATGGAGTATCACCTTTGAAACGGTAACGGTGTTGATTAACAATTATGTTGCCTTTATATGTCCCGGATTGTACAACACGTAATTCACTGCCGTCGGTTACA
>Ga0207003_1052_pt1 | contig 31096 bp, 29 predicted proteins | sample Alteio_BWMinCont_89_FD_153474 | JGI IMG/M metagenome (GOLD analysis project Ga0207003, IMG submission 153474) | Enriched cells from forest soil in Barre Woods Harvard Forest LTER site, Petersham, Massachusetts, United States -... | ecosystem: Environmental > Terrestrial > Soil > Temperate forest >...
GCAGCTATCCCCGCATAACGGCGCCATTCCAGCCGCCTGACCGGAGCCTCTTCCACTGACGCCATCTTCCCTGTCTGCCTGCCGGACCTCCTCTTATCTACCTCCACTCCTTCAGTCCCGTCCAACTCGTTCCCTAATTCCGCCCTAATCCTCGACAACATCCGGTCATGCACCACCCCCTCCTGCCCCGCGGGGACCTCCCACTCGAACTCCGCCTGTAATTCCGCCCACGAGGCTTCCAGCAATTGCTTTTCCTCCGCCGTACAATCTCCGGCCAGATAACGTTGCAATAAAAGTTGTGCATCCTGTGTCGTCATAAATAGTTAGGCGCTTATAGGGTTAGTGACGCGTTGGGACCCGGAGTGGTATCCGAAATTAAATTTTCTTTAAATAAAATGTGCCGTCAGGAAAAGGAATAGTCCGGCAGGCAACGGCCCGAGCCGGCTGCGCAGGATCTGAAGCGATTTGTACACCTGCTTCCTGACCGTTTCTTCAGAGATGGACAGGCGGTCGGCAATCTCCTTATAACTCAGGTGATGCCGCCGGCTGAGGATGAATACTTCCTTCATTTTCTCGGGCAGCTCCTGGATCAACTGATCGATCTGACCCTCCAGCTCGCGGCCAAAGATCTCCGCTTCTATACCGGGGGCATGGCCCTCCTCCCCGGCCATCCATAAGGCCAGTCGCTGCAAATACCCGGAATAGGTGCTGTTCTTTTCAATATACCGGAAAGCCAGATAGCGGACACTATTATAAAGGTAGGTCGACAGGGCATGCTCGATATCGAGTACATCCCGCCGCCGCCACACCGAGACAAACAGCTCCTGCACGATGTCTTCCGCATCGGGCTGCTGCCGGATCACCCGCATGGTATACACCAGCAGCTTGTTCCAGTACCGCTCGTAAATTTCCGTAAAAGCATCCGCCTCGCCATTGCGTAGCGCTATAATCAGCTGTTTATCAGTATAGGTGACGTACTGAGCCATGGTAAAATGCCAACCAAACTTTAAATTTATGTAAAAAAATACAGACTGCAGAAGATGTACTGTATGTATGCCTTTCACTTCCCAATGTAGAAAATGAAAACCCACCATCCCAGCCGGGCATACCAACTGTGCAAATGTCGTCCTTGATTTGGTTGGGTAATGCATAGCGACGGCGCTAATCTCAACCTTTACTCTTTAATTCTAAGCTTACTGGCATTAATGACTGAGAATCTATCAAGCAGCAGCATGTATTATCAGACCAATCTATTTCGGAAATGGAGTGGCTGTCGATGAAAGCGGAGGGAGTGCTTTCAAGACATATCGGTCAACCTACCTTACACCATTCATACCTTTCCTAACAAGGGTCCCTTCCTCATCATAATATTTCCATTCCCCTACGCCAACGCCGTCCAGCAGTCTGCCCATACATCTTATCTTCCCATTCTCATAATAATACGTTGCATCTCCTGTTATCTTTCCGTCAACAGTATGCGGGACATCTCCCATTTCTTGCCCGTTAGGGTAATATTCAGAGCCGAATATTATAATCCCGTTTCGCCTTTGAATAATTGCTATGATTTGCCCTAAATTATTCTTAATTATTCTGGTAGTAATACTATTGACCTTATTCAGATAGTCGGTTTTCCCGGAAGCCGTATCTCTGTCAACGACAATGGATTTACTAATCATGTTTTCTACTGCTGTAGCATCCAACTTCCCCATTTTAAAATCTGAAGTCAGATTTCTACCGCAGGAAATTAATATCACACCCAAGATCATTAAAAATACTCGTCGGTTCATAAAACAGATAGTTCCTTTTATTTCTTCAAAATGTTTATAATCAAATTACATCCCTGCAGACACAAGGTACGGCCTCTCTTTATTGAGACCAGGGCGCTTCTTTTATTTTCGTGAATTTAACAAAAAGTCCCGGCTAATCAAATGCTTCTTCCCAACCCGACTGGTCTCGACACGTTCGGCCTTCTTGTAGCCTTTCCGATTACAGGTATGGGAACTACGAACGGTCTTAGCTGTAAACTCCTTTTTACAATGTTCAACTGGTCTTAGATATCCGAATATTACTACTCGTAGCCTGGATTTTTGGCGGTTATTCCTGTTAAAAAGAAGACGTTTCACCTCTGAGGGACAGTTAAGGGACAAGCTTTTTAAAGAACCCGGAGCAGTAGTATAAAGATCAGCCCAAAGAAACCTGGTAACTTCCACATTGACCGAAATGACTAGCTACTCTCCGGCGGTGGTGCTTTCTTCCACCAATTTTCGGGTGGCATCATTCATCCCCTTCAATATCTCCATGGAAGGATCCATAGGAAAAGCGGTTAATTTACTCTAATAAGCCTTGACTATAGGTTTGCCTATCGCCAACTACCAGATGTTTATGTTTGTCTCCAAACACATGTTTCCACCGTTTGTGGCTCCACAAATAATTGGCATTTTGGCCGCGTAAACATTCTTCCACATAAGAGACCATGTTCCGGGTAATGGCCCCATCCGGCATGCTCCTTGGTTCAGTAGTGAGCAATTTCATCTCACTCTTGTAATAACCACGCTTGACAGAATAAAAATTACACATGACTACGGCGGCATTGTACAATTTTGCACCCTTTTCCGGCCCCTTTACAAACGGAGTCATCTTACCGAAAAAAGATGTCCAGTAGGCGTTTTCCGGATCGGCCGGATTTTGATCACCAACCAATACGAGGCAAAAGCGCTCTCTGGATAGGTGGGAAAAGTCCTTTCTGAATGAGTCAGCCGCTACCAGGTGAGTACCAAAACGCTTACGTAAATGAGAAAATAGTTTGCTAAATATTTTGCTCTCTATTGGCTTATATACAACAACAAACGGGTACACAAGATTATTGGCATAAGCCAGGTTGGCGAATTCCCAGTTAAAAAAATGACCCAGAAGCAATTGCACGTTTTTGCCCGAACCATACAGATCATTAATAACTGAGTAATCGCATACAAAACGTCTGTTCAACTCTTCTCTGGAAATGGAAAGGAATTTTATCACTTCGATAAAATTATCAGTGAACCGACGGTAAAATTGTTTTACAATATCCGACCTTTCTCTTTCCGATTTTTCAGGAAAGGCGATCTGCAGATTAGCTATTACCACTTTCTTACGATAGCCGATCACATGATATAAAATGAAAGTGATAAAATCACTAATCATATACATTACTCGCCAGGGTAGTAGCGAAATCAGATAAAAAATACCATAAACGATAGTATACATCTCTTGCAGATCTATAAAGCAGTTGAAAAAACCTGACGATGTGGCCCTTATTCCAGGCAAGCTGCATCCATCACTCACTCACCATAACCTTAACGCCTATCTGGTAGATTTGTTCGACCATCGTTGATAGGTCCACCCCACAAGGTAATATCTCCTTTGCAGCTCTTACAGTGAAGAACTTTTAGCAGCGTTTTGACAACGGCATACAGTGCCTAAGCATAGATTAAACAATAAGTCACCAAAAACAATTTAAACCATTTTGCTGGGTTAAGTGTTTCGTTGGGTACGAGCTCCGATTCCAATACGTCTATAACTTGCTCCCTGTAGGCGTTCATCCGTGCCAGTTTGGCTGACTGGGCACCCGCATCACCCGCGCCGCCTCGCCGGGTTCCCCGGCGCGCGTCCTACCTCGGCAAAGGGCCTCGCCAAGCCGCTACTTCCCAATACAAAAAATGAGCTCAACTCAAAATCAACATCTTAAATGAGCTGAGGGACAAAAAGGGGACAAACATTTTCAACCAAAAGCATTTTTGCCCATTACTTCAAAACCTGAACTCCATGAAAAATGATTGCATCTCCTCTTCTTATAAAAAGAATAAATTAGTATATTGTCTCTTAGCACTGATACTACTTTTATCAGCTTGCCGAACTACTTTAAAAGTGCAAAAATGATCCGTGAGATCGATGCAGAAGAATTCGTGTTTATCACTTCAGACGACGAAAAAATAGACTATCTGGACGAATTTGGCAAGAGCGGGTTCTCTGTTTACAAAGACAAAACGGCAGATAAGTATTATGTCTACATCGATGGCTATAATTTCAAGATCGACGGCAAAGCCGCTTTTGATGACTTTATCGTTGATCATAAGAAATACACTAAACACCCTAAGACCTTTGTAGTCCAATCTATATTCCATGGCCAGAACCCGGATAAGAAACAGTTTCCTTCGACAACCACCCAGCGTATCGATAAATTAAGCAAGGTGGTAGGCGCAACGCTTTTGCGGAATGGCAAGCCGGATGAGAACTCTCTGAAAGCAGTGGATTCTTTCCTTAACCGGCAAACTGATCCTTTCGCCGTCCGGAAAAAATATTTTATGGACATGGTCGCATTGCTCGGAGAAACATTTATTCAAAAATTCGGCAACCGCTGCCACTGGGTGATGGAATTGAGTAAGGACGGAGTAACCTGGGAGCCCGATGTTTTTTACGATCAGGATTGGCTGAGTATCGGCACCACCCTGTACGATAGTCTTCGCGATGCCACCAACAAAGAGCCGCTGGATTTCACCTTCGATGTCCTCGATCTTATTATTCATGCCAATCTTGGAGGCGGAACAGAAGATCATGATTAGATCCCTTTCGCTGTTACCCATCTTCTTCGCCTTAGTTTTTTAAAAACTAATCTTCAACTTCCTTATCTCTGAGATAGCGCAAAGTATATCGCATATGCTGATCGTTAAAATCGAATAATCGCCGAAAAATAGCCTGCTTTGACAACGTCGGCAATCTGGCAAAACCATCACACCTCAGCAACAGACAACTTTTTTGTAACTTGCCGGGAAACTCCAGGAATGAGCATCATGAATAGACTACCCAGGATCGTCAGCATATTATTAATATTGGCTGCCGTCACCGGGTATACCGGCCATGCGCAAAGTACAGGCGAAGATCCTATTGGTTTCAAAGGGGGGTACAAGGCCCTGAGTCGACTATGCGAAACGAACCTGGACGGAGCAGCTCGCCTCCTGGTGAATGATTATTCAAGGGGATATTTCGTTTCACTGCAAATCCCGGCAGGCACCGACACCATAACGGACATCACTTTCCTGACTGCCACGTCGCCGGAACTGGCCCGGGAAATTGCTTGGGCCCTGAAGGAAACCAATGGGAAGTGGATGAAAAGAGATAAGGCCAGGAAACTACTTATTCCCATTTTCTTTTGCCAAAATACGCCCCCCAACGATTCTCTATTCGCTCAACTCCTTGTCGCTAACAACGCAGGTTTCAATGTACCGGGCTCCCCAGACCAGTGGCCGGAGGCTGCCGAAGGGGTCTGGATTCATCCTATCTGCCCCCTTGTGGCAGGACACGCGCCCAGAGCCCCTATGCAAAATGCCGCTCCTTCTGGAACAGCCACTGCACCTCTTCAACAGACCGCGCTGCCTCCATCCAGCCCCTCGATCGCTGTACCGGATTCCATTATGAGCTCCGGTATCTACCTTACACAGGCAGACTTTGACGCAGGCATGATGACCTATGCCTCCACGTTCCCCATAGAAGAAAAGAGTCTCATTTCCTGGTCCTACGTCGATTATGCCACTCATACCAACACAATTAGAGTGCGGACCTCTACCACTAACAAGGAATATAAGGAATTTCCAAACGGCAGCACCTTTGGATTCAGAAACAACAATATCAAGTACATCTACCTGAAGTCCGCCAAAGGATACCTTTCCGTCGTATACAAGGGCTCACCCTTCTGCCTCTTTATGTATTCGGAGAGACAAACCGGGATCGGGGATGGAACCCAGTACGGCGTATTCCAGTTCGCCAGGACACTGGACGGCCCCTTGAAGGAGTTCACCCGGAAGAGGATCGATGAAGAATTTGGTTCCAACCCAAAGATGGCTGCAGATCTCCAGATCCTTCGGAAAGAACTGGACAAGCACAGCATGAATATATCGCCAGAAGGCCTCAGAATCTGCAAACGGCTGGCCAAAGACAGCCTCTCCAAATACGCTAACTGAATGGCAGCTCTTCTTGTATTTATTGTGCGCCCAGCGCGCCCGGTCACTTCCCAATACAGGAAAGTTCTGGAGCCCGGGTCCGGTGGGTTTGCTGGGAATTGGTCACTGACTAGTTCAAAAAACTAAAAAGAGGCTACCACAAATGGTTAACCTCTTTTTGCCTTACCTATTTATTCCTTTAAGGCGTTGTAACTGTACTTGCATCGAGGATTACAGCGGTCTGTGCCAAAGCCCTTCCATGAAGAGATGCACCCGCCTGCAATGTGATGCCTGTCATTGATAATATATTTCCTTCAAAGTGAGAAGTCGTTGCTAAAGTCGCTTGACCGGCCACCTGCCAGAAAATGTTCTTAGCTTGAGCTCCTCCGCTAAGAATTATTTTCACTGCTGAACTCGTATTTAGGTTCCCGGCAATTTGAAAAATCCATACATCATTAGCTCCCCCGGATATTGTAACATCCGAAGGTAATGTAACGTTGTTCGTCCATTTATAAAGCCCTGCAATGAGCGTTTTCCCACCTATGTTTCCGGTGCCCAGTTCAGAGAAATCCGGTGAAACACGACCAGCGGCGTTATTGTAAGCCGTAATCATATTACTTACGGCCGTAGTCATATTGATCGGGGTTGGGGCGGCCATGTCCGCCGCATATATCTTCCCCGTCACTTGAGCTGAAGTCGCATATCCTGTTGCGTTGGTCAGGGCCAGCCCTGTAATATAAGAGGTGGCAGCGGGACTTAGGCCCAAATCACCCGTAACTGCTGAAGTAGTCGCGTTATTAATCGCTGTTTTGGCAATAATTACGAAATTACCTGCCGCACCTAAATCAACCACAGACAGCGTGGATGTGCTACCTCCTGTTGTAAAATTCCAAACTGCGTTCGCAGCGAGAGCTTTACCTGTACTGCTCTTTGCACCTGTCGTGATAGTGGCAGTATAAGCAGTGCCGGGCGCCAAGAGAGTCGTCGGAGTAAATGTTGCCGTCATTCCGGAATAAGTCACCGTTCCTGAAACTGCAGTTGAACCTGCCTTTAATGTAAACGTAGAATCGTTAATTGTTGAAGGATTCATTGCCTGGCTAAAAGTAAATGCAATTTCCTTGTTACGCGCAACACCGGTTAGATTGTTGCCCGGGTCCGTCGAAACCATAGTAGGGTTTGCTCCCGTTGCTGAATCTTTTTTACAACTGAGTATTGATACGATCAATAATGCTGCAATCATCTTTAAAACATTGTTTGTCTTCATTTTAAATTTTTATTAATAAATAGCGAAAAAAGATTGGATGTCCCGATTTTGATCTGAACTGGCTTAATTTATCGGATAATTGTCACACTATGTATTAGTGCAGACCTGGTCAATAGTCCCTGTTCCGCTCTATAGCACGCGATCAATCGGTAGCATTATTTACGGAACGTCTCCCGCTGGGAGGATGGACACGAAGAATTTTAGGAAGTGAAGTGTTAGAATACTATATAAGCCAATAACCAGGCCGAGATACTTGCTTATACCAAGTAATGATGCATTTGTGCCAGAATTAACTTTTACAATGCTTTAAATCGTTCAACAAGTCTCCACTTGAGAATTCCTGGCATTTGCACACTAACCATATAAAAATGTAAAAATGGGCAATTTCTGCATCAAGATCTATAAAAACGAGACTTTTCACACCAACTTTTTATTTTACTTTTTCACAACTCGAAGCTTCGAAAGAAAGGGGACAATTTGATCTTACTGCAATTGCAAAAGACTATATGTATTACCTGGATTCAAAGACGGTATCGAAGATTAATGCTTTTCTTAGAACTCTGTCCGTTGATCAAGCCATTGCATCCGATGACAGTGAGGAGCTTAATAGAAACGGAGTATATCCCGAGCAATGGAAGGCGGGACACTCGCGTGAAGAGGCGTTTATCGGATACGACCGCTATTATATTTCTTAGCATCATCGAAAAGCAAATCACGATCTATTCCGATCAATCCATCGATCTTTATTTCATTCGCCAATTGATCATAATAATCTTTCTTCTTTTGAATATTTTTAGGATTACTATTATTGGGGTTCTCGTTAATACCGAGTTCTTTTGGCGGACTAATATGCAGATCGATATCTTCAGAGAAACGATCGATGAGGCCAAAGCCTTTCGATAAAGAGGTGCCACCCTTCAATTGAAAATCACATCCTTGCTTTTTCAACCCATATAACGAGTGCATGATCCAATAATCCTTCTCAATTAGCCCCGCCAGAATGCCGGTTTCTTCCTCCAGTATTCACAACAGATCCGGAAATTTCTTGTGATCATGCAAATAAATCGCCGCCATTTTATTTTATGCTGATAATGAAGAAAACAAATGCTTTGTGCCGACGGTCCCGAAATCATTGGCAAGCTGCTTCAATTTTTTGGAATCCAACTCCATTGCTCGTCTTTTTACGTTCTCCAATAATCCCGGCTGGTCTTCTGCCAGGTGCTTTAGGTTATTTGCCAGGTCAACCAGTAAAAACTCTTTCGAAAGTTTATTAGGAACAAACGGTTTACGCACAAAATGAAAATCTCGGTTTCCTAATTTAAAATCTCCATGTCTTTTATAATTATAGACCCGTCGGGTATTATACAGTTGTGTTGTACCTACACCAAGTACGTTATAATCGTTCGGTGACACGACAACAAAGCGGTCATCTTTCAGGAAGGCACTTATTAACTCTCTTTCATCCGCCGGCGCCTTTCCAAAAACACTTGGCTTTGGCACATAGTACAACCCTCCGGACAACTTCTCTAATGTTCCGTCCTTTACCAATTGCTGGAGGTGGCGATCAACCGCAGTTGACCATTCCTTAAGGTCAGCACGGCGATAAACCTCCCCCTGCTTGAGATGTTTCTTAAGTACTTCCAGTTGTTTCATACTGCAAAATTACAAATTTATTCGAATCTGCATGTTTTTTTATTAAATATTCATGCACTAAGTACTACAAGGTGTTATTTATAAGCACTTTATACTCATACAAGGCAGTCCCTTTCCAAAATCAACAATCCTCTGCCTGAATTATTTTCACCTGCATCCACGCTATATAGTTCCTGGCTTCCTCTAACCCGCCTCTCAAGTGCGCCTTAAGGACAAGGGTCACCCACCAATCTTTTTAGGCCTCCGGCAATTGAAGAAATTCAATCATCTTTCTCAATTTTTTCAGCAATACGGTAAAGTATTCTTGCAACGTTCGTGGGGGCCGACTTAACGCCCTCTCGGATAGCGATCGGTCCCGCATTTCTTAAGATGGCGGTTAACCTCTTACTTATTTTTGGGAGATTGCCTTCTTCCCGCAATTCAATTAAAGCTTGTATACTGCCATCACGAAGCAACTAAAAAGCGGATTAAAGCTTTTAGAGATTATGCTGTTAGATCGCCTTATAATTGCCGATCGCGATTGCTTCTCTGTGTCGGATAAAAAACTATTTTAACGAATTACAGAATACATACATCCTGGCACCCTCAGCTTATCGACATACAGCTGTTCGACCATTTGAATGTCTCGGCGGAGAGTCTTTTGTCGATGAATGTTGAGGGATTGTTGTGATTGCTTAGTCACTTTGTCTTACCAATATCCGGTATTTCTGAATTGGCCTTCCGCATATGTCCATTGAAAGTAAAAGCCTCTCAAATTCCTTGGTACTTTTATAGAGGCGTCTTTTAAATACGCTTTGGGTTCTCCACCGATAGAGTCAAATGGGAAATCTCCAATTAATTCCCAATTCTGAGACCGAAACGAATGTTCCCGAAACATCGGAGGGTAATATTTGAATACTTTTATTTCTAAGCCGCCACCAGGAACTCTTTCTTGATAATCCTGAACGCAAATAAACAGCTCCTCGATGCCATCTCCATCAATATCATATTGTCCTATCTGAAAAAGTACATTATCTTTAAACCAGAATTCCTCTTCAATATCCAATCTTCTCCCGGTCTTAAAATTGGGATACAACCTGATACGAGCATTATCAAAGCATATTTCAAACTTTATACTCGTTTGCTCAAAAAACGTTCGCAACAAAATAGGAGCAACCTCCAGACTAGCCGGATATTCGAGGTTAAATTCCGCCCCTTTTGATGCATGTTTGTGCGTCCAAACCGTAAATCTATTCAAGCCGTCTACAAACCCCTTTTCTAAAGGCATTGTATTAGTTACAATATTCGCCGACTGTAATCTATTCCATCCTAGCTGTCGCGTAATCAAATTGAAATGAACAGCTATTAAATCTTGCTCCTCTTTGTGTAGATAACTATTATGCGCAATTAGATTGCGACACCGAGTCATGTCTTCTAGTTTACCTGTAATCCAAGTTTGAGACGGGAAATCTTGTTCAAAATGCGTCCAATTCAAGCTTAAAATACCACACAAGTCTTTAAAGTCCAGATAATAAAGAACGGAATTAGTTCTCACAGATGCCCACTTATGCCTTAACTCTTCGTCTTTCCTGATATCGGCATTCTTTTGGCAGCTCGATGGAATTTGAATAAGTTGCCTGGCAGGATGTTCATCAATATACAGCCTCATCAAGTTCTCAAGGCAATAGAGGTATTGGTATGCCTTGGACATACTACCGGCTTTCCTCACTAAATCTTCCGGAAGCAGCGAAAGCGAATCTTCATTTAGTAGGTTCATAATGAAAGTTTATTTCCGCATTAATGGCAAAACTACCAGGTTCAAAATAAAGAAAGCCCTCCGGCTTATCGCCAATTAACTAATTGCCTGCTTATCTCAGCGGATTGATATTTGTCGATGAGAATTGAAGAGATGTTCTAAAACCTCCGCCAGCTCATTCCCCTGTCGCTTTACCCTGAAGCTCGGTAAGTCTTGCGAGAGTCATTGAGTAGGAAAAGGTGGCTGTCAGGTTTGAGACATAAATTTAGGTCAAGTTAAAAACGTTAAGACATTATCTACGCCTTCTAAACAATCTGAAAGCGCGTCCGCATTAACTTTGACTTGCACCCCATGTACATCATAATACCCTTGTCTCATTTGGCTTAAGCGTTGCCCTTGGTGAGCAGATACCACGCCTGCCGTATTAAAATCTCGAAGAGGTACAGAATATGCATCTCTAAATGCGGTTATATTGGGTGGGATAGTTCTTCTCGCAGAAAAATAGTTTGGGTTTGTCCGAAACAGATCATACAAGGTATTGGCGGTTGCATCTGACAATGCTTTAAATGCCGCTGAAGCTCCAATATATTGTGTAAGTCTATTCCCAACAATTAAATGAATTTTTGGTACCGGCAAATTATGAGTTTCCGCCTGTGCAGCAAAGGTCCACGTTCCATAAATAGGATGCGGCGGGTTAGTTCCATGCAGCAAAATTGCCATGGCATTGGCAGCTGTTCTCGACGAATCATCTGCATTTACAGGTGTAATCAATCGATTAACAGCGGAAATGGCGAGTTCAGTATAAATGCTAAAACTTGGATTCGTATCAACAAACACCAACCAGTCTTTAGTGCTATTAATAGCAACCGTATTGTTAATAAAACTTCTGAAAATATTATGAACCCAAACCCATGGCTTCGCAGAAGGGGTCAATGATCTGGCGCTGGCAGCATCACTTATGGCGGGAGCCATGGGTTCCAAATTTCCGTCCCCACATAATAGATAGAGATTTTTAGTAACATTTCGGTTGATTGTCGACACTTGCACAAGAAAGTCATTGGGGTTAGGTAAGGCAGCGCCTGATCCTGCGCTTATTACCGAGCTCAAATAGCCTACCACAGTTCTCGGATTTGTAAGACTGCAATAGTCAATTACTTGATCCTCTCCTTGGTTGCCTCCGCCCAATATCATCATGCTAGAATTGGCTTGCGGGCACAAATCAATTACTAAAACATTTTTATCTGGATGCAATTCTGCATATCTCGTAGCCAGATGAAAACTAATGGTGCTTTTGCCAACACCGCCTTTATTATTCCAAACTGCATAACTATTAATTAGAGCCATAAATAAGGTTAAATTGGGGGTTAAAAAAATCTAGCAAATATATTCAAATTCAGGGGTATGACGGTGTTCTCTACTATTAAGAGCTTATTGCATCCCGATAGATTATCGTCTTCGGTAGGAAGCGGAGGAAAGAGTGGATTGGTTCGTTTCCAACCAACCCCAAACTTCCTTCTCATGCCGGATCATCATATTATGTTCTAGCTGGATTTTGCTACCGGGTCACTAATTCCAAAATAAACAACCCAATTCCCACCACAAAAACCACCACCAAAGGCAAATAAAACACAAAAAAGAGAAAGAAGAAACCGTGAAATCACCTGATTTTCAGCACCAAGCCCGCCAGCCGAGCAGCCAGCCTACTTCCCAATACAAAACTTACTAAAAATATAATCCAACCTATCCTCAGTCGTAATCTCCCCCGTTATCTCCCCCAACCAATGCAAACACACCCTAATATCCAACGCTAGCAAATCCCCCGGCAACAACTCATCCAACCCCTTCCGTATCGTCGCGAGCGCCACCCCCACCTGCTGCAACGCATGAAAATGCCTCGCATTCGTCACGATCGTCCCATCCCCCGCCGCAGCCCCCTGCATCACCAGATCCACCAGCCGCTGCTTCAACACATCCACCTGCCGGCCATCCTTCGCCGAGATCAACAACTCATCCGGAAACCGCACACTGGCCCCGGGCGCCACATCCACTTTATTCCCAACCAGCAAGAAAGGCTTCGCCTTCGCCATCAACTCATCGCGAACTGCCCCAATCGTCATTCCATCATCAGCCACATCAAACAAATAAACCACAATATCCGCCTGCTCCATCTTCTCCAAACTCCTGCCCACCCCGATCCTCTCGATCAAATCTGAAGTATGCGTACGCAACCCCGCCGTATCGATCAACCGAAACAACACCCCATTTATATTCAAGATTTCTTCGATCGTATCCCGAGTCGTCCCCGCAATCTCACTCACTATCGCCCGATTCTCATTCAACAACGCATTCAACAACGTCGACTTCCCCGCATTCGGCTTCCCCACAATCGCCACCGACACCCCATTCCGGATCACATTCCCCAACCGGAACGACGCCAGCAACGCCGCCGTCATCCCCTCCGCCTCACCAATTAACTGGTACAGCGCAGTCCTATCCGCAAACTCCACATCTTCCTGGGAAAAATCAAGCTCCAACTCTATCAACGCAGAAAAGGAAATAAGCCGCTCCCGCAACTCCCGCAACTCCCGCGAAAACCCGCCCCGGATCGTATGCAACGCCGTCCGCGCACTTGCAGCGGTATTCGCAGCAATCAGATCGGCCACCGCCTCGGCCTGGGCCAGATCCAGCCGCCCATTCAAAAAAGCCCGTTGGGTAAACTCCCCTGCCTTCGCCAGCCGGGCGCCGCCCCGCAGCAGGGCCTGGATCACGCGCTCCAGGATATAAGGACTCCCATGCGAGGAGATCTCGATCACATCTTCCCCCGTATAACTCTTCGGCACCCGAAAAAGCGCCAGCACCACCTCGTCCAACACCTCGCCCCCCTCCTTCAACAAACCCACATGCAAGGTATGCGTGGCCTGCTCGCCCAAATTTTTAGCGGTAAACAATTGATCAACAATAGCAAAGGCCTTCGGCCCACTCACCCGGATCACCCCGATCGCCCCCACACCCGGCGGCGTCGCGAGCGCAACGATCGTATCCTCCCAACCTGCTAACTTTCCTAACATTCCGCAAAGATAACATGTTGGGCGTTCCCCTTCGTCGCGGGGGCTAAGGCCCTGCTCGTACCTCGCCCTTCGCTTCGCTCAGCCGCGTCGCCGCGTCGGGCCATTCGTTCCAAGTCCTCGCCTCGGCTAACGCCGGCTCCGGGCTTTCCACTGCTGTCCCTAACGCGCCCCCCCAACCTCCTTCCCCATCTCCTCCAATATCCCCCGACAATGCTTTATCGCCTTCCCATACGCCGCCAAATTATCATTCAAACTCCCCTGCGTCCTTACCAATATCCGCATCTCCGACTGCCGCAACAGCACATCCCAATTCGTGATCGCCCCCTTCGCATCCAACTCCGCATGCGCCGCCAAATACGGCAGCATATGATTCATCTTCAGGTCGCTTGCAAGCTGGTTCAAATTTCGTATCAGCGGAAAATCCTTTGCATACAACTCCGTGATCCGGTTCAGCAGGTCTTTATTTTCGATGATCCCCAGCTTCCCACTCCCCTTCAACGCCTCAAAACGGCTGATCCGCGGATCGATCGTCGACCAACTGCCAAACACCCAGGAATAAGCATTGGCAGTGTCCATATTTAGTTTCTCCCCGCTGCCCACCCGCTCAAAATACTCGCTGTACCGCTGCCGCAGCTCATTACTCAGACTGTCGCTCTGCATCTCCTGCATATCTTCCCCGATATCCTGCTTCAAGCCCACCAGGAACTCATGCTCGTCCTGCCGGTCCTTACGACCCTCTGCCCAGCTGTGTAGCCAGATCGATAAACTCACCGCAAAAACAATGATAACGATCTCCAGGAGGATCTCCTGGAGCTTAACCTGCCAACTTTTATTCTTATCCCGCGACGTACTTATCGCCGCTTTTACATGCTTAATGACTTCCTGATCTGCCATAGTCTAAGGGGCTTTTAACCGTTATAGCCAAATGTATCAAATTTCACTTATAAACGGCCCGCCAATCCGCCCCTCAACACTATCTTGAACAACGGCCCCCAATCATCAAAACCGCTACTTTTCAACATTTGTATATACAACACCTCATTTCGCCAAATTCAACTTCCCCTCCCCAAAAATCCATTCTCTCTACTATTGGTTTTCAATACCTTGCCATTTAAATTCCCTTCGCTGTTGATCCGTCTCTTGATTTGTATATACAAAACATCTATTCACCCAAAAACACCCCCTCACCATCGCCATATCCGCTATCCGCATCCGCCGCCCCCCTATCTCACCAACACCACCGTCCCCCTCCGCTCAATCAAATGCCCCGCATAATCCATCCCCACCGCCATCCACACATACACCCCCGGCCCAAGCTCCCGGCCTCCACGCGTCCCATCCCAGCCCACCGCCGGGTTTTGACTTCTAAAGACCTCCGCCTGGTCGATCGCCCCGTCGATCAGCTTCACATCCTTCACCTTCACCTGGATATTGAAGGACGCATTCACATTGGTATTGAAGAAATGCCGGACATTATTGTAGGAAGTAAGGATCAGATTGTCCTGGTCCATCCCCAGCGTGGACCCCTTCGCCTCGAGCACCCCGATCACCCGGAAAGGCAGGTTATTGATGTTGATGATCTTGTCCACGGGCGTCTCGGGATTCTTCCCAAAAAAGCGCTCGGCGACCGTATTGCCGATGATCGCGACATTCCGCCCCGTCCGGACATCCAGCGTACTCAGATTCCGCCCCGCCGCCAGCGTAAACCCATTCAGCTCGACATAATTCTCGTTCCCGCCCGTCACCCGCACATTGGGATTGGTCTTCATACTCCCCATCGACACCACCGCATCCGACACCCCGCCGAAGGTCAACCCCACCGTCGCCGGATACTGAAAACGCGCCAAAAACGTCTCGGCCTGGTATTTATTAATGGGCACATTGGAATTCGACTTCTTCTCCCTCAATCCCTTGCGCTCGCTCTTCACCCCGCCCCCGTTGAAATTGAACCATTTCTTATTGTGGATCGTAAAGCCATTGGCCCCCATCGCCGAGAAGCTCTCGGTAAATTTCTGCTTCATGGCGTCAATAGCCGTATTGATGCCGACCAGCGCCATGATGCCAAAAGCAATAATGGAAACCGTAATACCCGTCCGCAAACGGTTGCCCCGGATCGTCCGATAGGCCAAAGCGATCGTGTCCGATAACTTCATTTACATCTATACTAGTAGGGCAAATTACGAAAATCCTACCACGTATAGGCCAATTTACTCAACTGTCCCAGCAAGGACTGCGGAAACACCCCCAGAACAAGGACCAGGATGGCCAGCACGACCAGCAGCCCCTTGAAACCGGCCCCGGGCTCCATTTCCGTCGTCCCATCGCCCTCCTTGAAGTACATGGCCTGGATCACCCGGAAATAGTAGTAAACGCTCACGGCCGCGCACAAAACGGCGAAGATGACCAGCCACAGGAAATGACCGGTCGCGACCACGGAGCTGAGCATATAATATTTGGCAAAGAACCCGCCGGTCAGCGGGATCCCGGCCAGCGAGAGCAAAAAGATCGTACAGGTGGCCGCGAGCACCGGCTGCTGCCGCGCGAGGCCGTTAAAGCCCTCAAAAGTATAGTCCTTCATGCGGATCAGGATGGCAAATATGCCGATCGTCGCCAAACTATACGCCGCCGCATACAGGATGATCCCATCCCTGGACACCCCATTCAACGCGAGCAGCGCCAGCAACATGAACCCGGCCTGCGCAATGGACGAGTAGGCCAGCATCCGCTTGACGCTCTGCTGGAACACGGCCGTAATATTGCCGATAAACAGGGTCGCCGCGGTAATGATCGCGACAAAGATCTGCCACTGCCCCTGGCTGTCCCCAAACCCCTCGTCAAAAAGCCGGACAAACCCGATAAAAATGGACACCTTGACGATCGTGGCCATAAAGGAGGTGAACACGGTGGGAGCCCCATCGTACACATCGGGCGTCCAAAAATGGAAGGGCGCCGCACTCACCTTGAAGGCCATGGACACGAGCAAAAGAAGCAGACCCGACATGAAAAGCGGACCTACCCCCGCTTTCCCGCTCCACAGATCATCGATAAAAAAGGTCCCGGTGGGGCTAGCCCCATACAAAAAGGCAATCCCCAGCAACATCAGACCCGTCGAGAACGACCCCATCAGGAAATACTTCAAAGCCGCCTCATTGCTCTTCAGGTTGCGCTTGTCCGCCCCCGTCAAAATATACAATGGAATGGAGATGATCTCGATCCCCAGGAACAACATCAACAGCGTGTTATACGTGGTCACGATCGCCACCCCGCAAAGCACGAAAAAGATCAACGCAAAATACTCGGCCAGATGATGCCCCACCTTCTCCATATCGCGACCCGATAACAACACATACAACAATGTACTCCCAAACGCGATCGAATTGCCCAGCAACCCGAAGATGTCGAAATACAGCATCTTGTGCACGTCGACGTTGAACAGATGATGCCCGGTCATATCCCCATAGTTCCCCACCAGCAGCAACGCCAGCCCGAGAACGGCAACATTGCGGATCGCCCTCTTGTTCGTCGTAAAAATGCCGCTAAACATCATCACGATCCCCCAAACAGCCGAAAGTATAATCGCGTTCATATTTAAATTTTCTTCTCGTATTTAACTTATCTTCTTCCTCTCCCCCCTCGCTCCCGCTTATGTCGGCTCGCCAGGCTCGCGAACCTCCTTCCAGTCGGTTCAGGCATTCATAATCTTCTAATAATCTTCTTTATTTATACGCCATCCTCGCCAATATAAACTCCGCCGCATCCTTCGTCATCGCCAACACCGGCCCGGGATAAACTCCCACCGCCACAATCACCACCACAATCACGCCCAACACCATCTTCTCATTCATCGCAATATCCACCGCGCGCTCGGTCAACGCATTCGTCTTCCCAAAAAACACCCGCTGGATCATATTCAAGGTATACATCGCCCCAAGGATGATCGTCAACCCGGCCACCACCGTAAATACCACATTGTACTGCGTCGCCGTCGACGTAAACACCCCGGTGAACAACAAAAACTCGCCGATAAACCCATTGGTCAGGGGTAACGCCACATTGGCGAGCGCCACCAGCACCAGCAAGATCGCCAGCCCCGGCGCCTTCTTCGCCAGTCCGCCCAACTCGGAGATCTTCCGCGTCCCGAACTGCCGCTCGATCAGATCGATCACGATCCACATCCCCAATATATTGATGCCGTGGTTGAACATCTGGATCATCACCCCTTGCATCCCGCTCGTATCCGTCGCAAAGATCGCCAGACACATCAACCCGACGTGCGCGATCGATGAATAGGCGACCAGCCGCTTGAGATCATCCTGCTTCAGGGCCACCAGCGAGGCATAGATCATCCCGATGACACAGGCCGTACTGACCGTATCCCCCCAGGCCCAGGTGCCCACGGGCAACACCGGCGCCAGCCAGCGGATCACCCCGAACAAACCCATCTTCACCATGATCGCACTCAACACCATCGTCGTAGCGGTGGGCGACTGCTCATAGGTGTCGGGCTGCCAGGTATGCAAGGGCCAGATGGGCATCTTGATCGCAAAAGCCACAAACATCAGCCAGAAGACCCAGGTCTGATCACTGTTGGAGATGCGCGTATGCACCGCATAGAACGATTCCATCGAGAAACTGTGATCCGCCGTATGGTAATAGATCCAGATAATCCCGATCAGCATCAGCAAACTGCCCAAAAACGTATAGACAAAGAATTTAAAGGTAGCCGCGATCCGCCGCTCCCCGCCCCACTGCGAGCAAAGGAAATACACGGGGATCAGCGCCAGCTCCCAGAAGAAGTAGAACAAGAGCGCATCCGTCGCCACAAACACCCCCAGCAGTCCCGCCTGCGACAACAACATCAACGCATAAAAATTCCAGGCCCGCTTATAACTATCCCGCCAGGTAGCGATAAAGATCAGCGGGAAGCTCAACGCCGTCAGCAAACTCAGGATAAGACTGAGGCCGTCCAAGCCTACCGCAAACCTGCTTCCAAGATCAGGCAACCATTCGACATTGGCATGCAATAGCGGGCTGTCCTTGGCCGCACCCACCCCACAAAGCACCACGACAAGGGTCACCAGCGACGACAACAGCGCCCAGCCCCTGGCCGCCCGCTCGCTCTTTAGCAGGAACCCGATAAGCCCGGTTACCAGGGGAATGAGGATCAGTAAAACAGGAATCATAAATATCGTTTATTGTCTAGCAACAGTCTAATGTCCAACAGTAGCTTTCACAGCAGGGGCAACCCCACTTCCACCCGTAAACAACTCCACAAGAAATAAAACCACGATCCCGAGCACCATCAACAACACATACCCGCCAACCTGCCCGCTCTGCAACAACCGCAGCTGCCGGCTCCCATACTGGACAAGCCGCCCAACCCCGTTGACAATGCCATCGACGACATTCTTGTCAAAAAACACCAGGAACTGCGCCAGCAGATCCAGCGGCCGCACGATCACCGCATTATAAAACTCATCGACATACCATTTATTCGCCAGCACCTTCCCAAAACCCGTCGGCTCACCCAACTCCGGCTTCTTGCTAAACCTCCCCACGGCCCAAAACGTCCCGATCAGCGCCAACAGCACGGACACGCCCATCAAGCCCCACTCCGTCCCGGGCGCCAACTCGGCGCCCGTCGCCTCGCCAACCACCGGCCCCAGGAACTGCGCCAGCCGGTGCGCATTCGGTGCCATCACCGGCGGAACCCCCAGGAAACCCGCGACAACAGCCAGGAACGCCAGTACCCACAACGGGATCGTCATCGCCGACGGACTCTCGTGCAAGTGGTGTTCCTGGTCATGCGTGCCGCGAAACCCGCCCAAAAAAGTCATGGCAAACAACCGAAACATATAGTACGCCGTCAGCAACGCAGTAAACACGCCCACGACATAATACACCGGATTCTTCGCAAACGCCGCCGTAAGAATTTCATCTTTCGAAAAGAATCCGCTCAGCGGCGGGATCCCCGCTATCGCCACACAGCCGATAAAAAAAGTCCCCGTCGTCTGCGGCAACGCCTTCCGCAACCCGCCCATCTTCCGGATATCCTGCTCGCCGCCCATGGCATGAATTACCGAACCCGCGCCAAGGAACAACAACGCCTTGAAAAAGGCATGCGTCATCACGTGAAAGACCGCGCCGGTATAGGCCCCGACGCCAAGCCCAAGGAACATATAACCCAGCTGGCTCACCGTGGAATAAGCCAGCACCTTCTTAATATCGTTTTGTTTCAACGCGATCGTCGCCGCTAACAACGCCGTAGCCAACCCGATCACCGCCACGACCGTCTGCGTCACGGGCGCCAGGTCAAAAAGGACATGGCTCCGGGCGATCATATAAATACCCGCCGTGACCATCGTCGCCGCATGGATCAACGCCGATACGGGAGTCGGACCCGCCATCGCATCCGGCAACCAGGTGTATAAGGGTATCTGCGCCGACTTACCCGTCGCCCCGACAAACAGCAGGAGCGTGATCGCCGTCATCATTCCCGTCGACACCGTCGAAGCCTTCCCAAACACCGTATCAAAGGAAACGGACCCAAACTGGCTGACCATAAAAAAGATCGCGATCAGAAAACCCAGATCCCCGATCCGGTTCATGATAAACGCCTTCTTCGCCGCATTCCCGTAGTCCACATTCTGGAACCAATACCCGATCAGCAGGTAGGAACAAAGCCCCACGCCCTCCCAACCGATGAAAAGGATGATGAAATTCGCTCCCAGCACCAGCAGCAACATCGAGAACACGAACAAATTCAGATAGGAGAAATACCGCGCGAACTGCGGGCCGTCCTCCTCATGCATATAGGCCGTGGAATACAGGTGGATCAAAAAACCCACCCCAGTAATAATAAGCAAAAACAACGCGGACAACTGATCTACCTGAAACGCAAAGGGGATCGAAAGCTTCCCCACACTGATAAAATCGAAGAGTGTAACAACGGCCGGCTGAAAACCCTCATGCCGCACTTCCCCAAAGATCAGCAGACTTACCACAAACGCCGCCAGCACCGTGCCGCACCCGATGATCCCCGTCAGCGACTTGGATAACTGATTGCGCAAAAGACCGTTAAGCAGGAATCCGGCCAGGGGAAACGCAGGCACCAGCCAAACTAATTGTGTCATACTAGTGTTTCAACCGATTAAGAAAATTAACATCTATCGAATGGGTGTTTCTATACATCATCACGATGATCGCCAGCCCCACACTCACCTCCGCCGCCGCTACCACCATGATAAAAAAGACGAAAAGCTGCCCATCCATCCCCGCATTGGGAACCCCCGCCGCAGCCAGCGCATGATAATGCATCTTCGAAAACGCCACTAACAACAGGTTCACCGCATTCAACATCAGCTCCACACACATGAAGATAATGATCGCATTCCGGCGCGTCAGCACACCGGCAACCCCGATGCAAAACAACGCCACACTAAGAAAAATATAGTAGTTTATCGGCATAGTCAATTTTAAAACATCTATCCTCCATACCTCTGCCCGCCCGCAACCTTATCCTCCTCCGCCTTCTTTCCAATCACAACCACCCCCACCATCGCACTCAGGAATAAAACGGAACTAATCTCAAAAGGAACGACGTATTCATGGAACAACACCAACCCCAAATTATGGATCAGCCCGATATCCCCGGTGCCAAGGTCCGCCACCTGCGCCTTCAGATCGGCCCGCTTCAGCGCCGCCACCAGCACCAGCAACAACGCGCCCCCCGTCACCACCCCGGCGATCTTCAGCCACCGGTTCTTCTGCGGCTCGGTATCCGCGTTCAGGTTCATCAACATGAATACAAACAGGAACAGGACCATAATGGCGCCCGCATACACGATCAGGTTCACGATCGCCAGGAACTGCGCATCCAGTAAAATATAATGGCCCGAAATGGCGACAAACACGACGATCAGCCACAGCACACTGTGCACGGGATTCTTACTCGTCACGACCAGGATGGCGCCCAGGATGGCCAGGATGCTTAAAAACCAGAACAAAACTTGCGTAGTACCCATTAAATACATTTTATCCGATTACGGCCCACCGGCCCCCATTTCCCTTCCCTACGCTGTCAGACTCCTTTCCCTCGGCCGCCTTCGCCGACCTCGATTCGCTCATGTCTGCTCCGCTACGCTCCGCGACCTTCACTCCGTTCGGTCCGGCCCTTCGCCTGAGCAAACTCCGCCGCCTCCGTTACCGGATTCGGTATCAACAACTCCTCCTTCCCATAAATAAACCCCTTCCGCGTATAATTCGCCGGCGCAAACGTCTCGGAAAGATAAATGGCATCCTTCGGACAAGCCTCCTCACAAAGCCCGCAGAAGATGCACCGCAGCATATTGATCTCATACTTCGCCGCATACTTCTCTTCCCGGTACAGGTTCTCCTCACCCGGCAGCCGCTCCGCCGCCTCCATCGTGATCGCCTCGGCCGGACAAGCCACCGCACAAAGCCCGCAGGCCGTGCAACGCTCACGCCCCTCCTCATCCCGGTTCAACACATGCAGCCCGCGGAATACGGGGCTGAACGGCCGCTTCTTCTCGGGATAATTCACCGTCGGCTTCTTCTTGAACATATGCCCAAAAGTGATCGACATGCCCTTCGCGATCGCCGGAATGTACATCTTCTCCCACAAATTCATCGGCTTCCGCTCCACCTTCTTCGCCCGGCTCGTTAATGGTTGCATAATCTCAAATTAATGTTCGCAAAAGTATTTTTCTCGTTTCACTTGACAAAAACTAAAAATGCCAGTGATTCTGTCGCAAAAGAACCACAAACCCCGTCACGAGCATATTGAACAGCGCCAGTGGGATCAGCACATGCCACCCCAACTTCATCAGCTGATCATACCTAAACCTCGGTATCGTCCACCGCACCCACATAAAGAAAAAGATAAAGATCACGATCTTCACAAACAGGCTCAGCACCTGCAGAACCGCCACGGGGTTCTGCCCGATCCGCTGCACCAGCGACGCATCATTCACAAACGGAATATCATATCCGCCCCAATACAGCGTCGCCATCACGGCACTGCTGATAAACACATTGACATACTCCGCAAAAAGGTAGAACCCCAGCTTCATCGAAGAATATTCCTGGTGGAAACCCATATTGAGTTCGCTGTCCGCCTCCGACAGGTCAAAAGGCGTCCGGTTACACTCCGCAAAAGCACAGATCAGAAAGATCAGGAAGCCCAACGGCTGCACCAGCACATAATAACGGCCCACTTGCTGCTGCTCGACAATGGTCCGGAGACTCAAACTGCCGGATATCATCAGCAGCGCGATGATCGCAAGCCCCATCGCCAACTCATACGAGATGATCTGCGAGGCGCCGCGGATCGCCGCCAGCAGCGAAAACTTGTTATTCGAGGCCCAGCCCCCGATCATGATCCCATACACCCCCATACTCACCACGCCGAAAATATACAGTATGCCGATATTGACATCCGCTATCTGCATCGAGATATCCCTGCCCCACAAATGAAAATGGCTGCTCCACGGCACCACCGCACTCGTCATCATCGCCGTCAGCATCGCCAGACCCGGTCCCAGCACAAACAGGAACTTCGACGAACTCTGTGGGATGATCTCCTCCTTCATAAATAATTTCAACCCATCGGCCAGGGGCTGCAAGATCCCCCCCGGACCCGCCCGGTTCGGCCCCCGCCGGTCCTGCATAAAAGCCGCCACCTTCCGTTCCCCCCAGGTCTCATACATCGCGACCACCAGCGACACGCTGATAATGATAAGGATCAGGACTGCCTTCTCTAGCAACAATACCCAGTCAAAAGCCAGTAACGTTAAGTGCATCGGTCAATATATTTATTGCATTTTTTCTCTTTACGCCGCCCCACTCTATTTAGTCTCCTTCCCCGTACTCCACGGATTCCCCGCGTCGCTGGTCGCCCCCGCACTCCTCTCCTCATGCGGCACAAAATCTGTCGAATGCGCCGGCCCTTCTATCTCACTCAAATCAATCTCCGGCCGATTCACCTCGCTCACCGAATGGATATCCATCAGCAACTTCGGCTTCCGCCCATCCAGCACATCGTACAACACCTCCTGCGGCCGCTCGACGCCCACATAATGCCCCTGCGAAATAACACTGTGCCGGCTAATCTTCGTCGGCCCCTCGATCGTCCAATCACTCGTCTTCTTCTTCTCGAACCGGCACTCATTACAGATCCAATCTATCACCTCGCCCCACTGGTCCTTTTGTGCCGTCACCCGGAACACCTCCTCGCCCCGGTACCAAAGCGTCACATGCCCCTTGCAATTCGGGTGGCCGCACGCGCGATGCGCATCCACCGGCTTCAGGAACCATACCCTGTTCTTAAAGCGGAACGTCTTATCCGTCAACGCCCCCACCGGGCAAACGTCGATGATATTCCCGATAAAATCATTATCTAAAGACTTGTGGATATACGTCGCGATCTCCGAATGATCCCCGCGATCCAGCACCCCATGCACCCGCTTGTTCGTCAACTGATCCGCCGTATACACACAGCGATAGCACAGGATACAGCGCGTCATATGCAGCTGGATGTACGGACCCAGGTCATGCTTCTCGAAGGTCCGCCGCGTAAACTCATACCGCGTCCCCGGCCGGCCATTCTCATAGCTCAGGTCCTGCAGAGAACACTCCCCGGCCTGGTCACAGATCGGGCAATCCAACGGGTGGTTGATCAACAGCATCTCGACAACCCCATTCCGCGCATCGATCACCTTGTCGCTCGTAATATTCTTCACAACCATCCCATCCATCACATTCGTCCGGCACGACGCCACCAGCTTCGGCATCGGCCGCGGATCAACCGTGCTCCCCGCAGCCACCTCCACCAGACAGGTCCGGCACTTCCCGCCGGTACCCTTCAGCTTCGTATAATAACACATCGCCGGCGGCGCCACATCTCCCCCAATCTTCCTGGCCGCCTGCAAAATACTCGTCCCCGGCTCCACTTCCACCGTGATGTTATCAATCGTAACCTTCAATAATTTCTTTTCGTCTGCCATGTGTCAACTTATTTATTTTTTGGCCCTTCCTTATTCGGCCCCCCTCTCATTAGTGCTCATGGGCTAATTTCTGCTCCGCTACGCTACGCGACCTCCGCTCCGCTCGGTCCGGCCGGCGGCGCCACATCTCCCCCAATCTTCCTGGCCGCCTGCAAAATACTCGTCCCCGGCTCCACTTCCACCGTGATGTTATCAATCGTAACCTTCAATAATTTCTTTTCGTCTGCCATGTGTCAACTTATTTATTTTTTGGCCCTTCCTTATTCGGCCCCCCTCTCATTAGTGCTCATGGGCTAATTTCTGCTCCGCTACGCTACGCGACCTCCGCTCCGCTCGGTCCGGCCGGCGGCGCCACATCTCCCCCAATCTTCCTGGCCGCCTGCAAAATACTCGTCCCCGGCTCCACTTCCACCGTGATGTTATCAATCGTAACCTTCAATAATTTCTTTTCGTCTGCCATAATCTATAATTTAAGCGGTAGCCACTTCTAAGGGGTCCGCATAATGTGCAAGTCCATAATTCCTCACCAAACATTCTTTAGGATTGTCAACGTGCCATTCGAATTCATCCCGGAAATGCCGGATCGCCGCCGCCACCGGCCAGGCCGCCGCATCCCCCAGCGGACAGATCGTATTCCCCTCGATCTTCCGCTGAATATCCCACAACAGATCGATATCACTCTTCTTCCCCTTCCCCATATCAATGTTGCGAATGATCTTCTCCATCCAACCCGTTCCCTCGCGACACGGCGAACACTGCCCGCAACTCTCATGGCTGTAAAACCGCGCCAAAGTCAACGTATGCTTAACGACGCACTGATCTTCATCCAGCACTATAAACCCGCCTGATCCCATCATCGACCCCTTTGGAAAACCGCCGTCGCCAAGACTCTCATAATTCATCCGCCGCGTTTCGCCCTTCACCGTCTTCAACAACAGATTCGCCGGCAGGATCGGCACCGAGGACCCACCCGGGATACAGGCCTTCAGCCGCTTCCCATTCGGGATCCCCCCGCAATATTCATCCGAATAAATGAACTCCTCCACCGAAATGGTCATATCTATCTCATAAACTCCCGGCTTATTTATGTTCCCGCAAGCCGAAAGCAATTTCGTCCCCGTCGACTTCCCCACCCCGATCTTCGCATATTCTTCGCCCCCAATATTAATTATCGGCACCACAGCCGCCAACGTCTCCACATTATTCACGACAGTCGGACAATCCCAAACCCCCTTCACGGCCGGGAACGGCGGCTTGATCCGCGGATTCCCTCGTTTCCCTTCCAGCGACTCGATCAGCGCCGTCTCTTCCCCGCAGATATACGCCCCGGCCCCCCGGTGCACATAAATTTCGCAATCAAAGCCGGTCCCCAGGATATTCTTCCCGACAAACCCCGCGGCCCGGGCCTCCTCTATCGCCGCCTCCAGGATATCCGGTATCCACGCATACTCCCCGCGGATATAAATATAGGTCGCCTTACTGCCAAGCGCATACGACGAAACGATCAGCCCCTCGATCAGCAGATGCGGCAAAAACTCCATCAAATACCGGTCCTTGAACGTCCCCGGCTCCGACTCATCGGCGTTACACACCAGGTAACGCGGCACCCCTTCCGGTTTCGCCAAAAAGCTCCACTTCATCCCGGTCGGGAAACCCGCACCCCCACGACCCCGCAACCCGCTCTTCTTCACCTCCTCCGTCACCTGGTCGGGCGTCATATTTTTCAGGGCCTTCTCGACACTCGCATACCCCCCCTCCCGGCGGTACACCTCGTACCCCAGGATCCCCGGAACGCCAGCCTTCTCTAACAATAATTTTCTACCCATAGTATTTAATTATTAGCCGCAGCAATCTTTCTACATTCATCTATAATTTGATCCACCTTCTCCGGCGTCAAATTCTCCCGGAAATGCTTCCCCAACTGCATCATCGGCGCATACCCGCAGGCGCCCAGGCACTCCGTGGTCTTCAACGTGAACATTCCGTCCGCCGTCGTCTCGCCGACCCCGATGCTCAATTTCTTCTTAATATACTCGATGATCTCATCGCAACCCCGCAACATACAGGGCCCCGTCTGACAAACCTCGAACATATACCGGCCAACCGGCTTCAGATTATACATCGAATAAAAGGTCGCCACCTCATACACCTCTATCGGCTCGATCTTCAGGATCGTCGCCACATAATCCATCGTCTCCACACTCAACCAACCCCCAAACTCCTCCTGCGCCATATGCAGGATCGGCAGGATGGCGCTCTTCTGCTTCCCGGCCGGGTAGCGGGCGATGATCTCGTCCACCTTCTTTAACTTATCGTCTGAAAATTTCACCATAAAAATATCTTACAGGTTAAGCGTCCATTTCTCCAGCAATCAAATTCAACGAACTCATCACAATAATCGCATCACTCAACATCGCCCCCTTCGTCAACTCCGAATACGCCTGGTAATAAATAAAACAGGGCCGCCGGAAATGCAACCGGTACGGCGTCCTCCCGCCGTCGGAGATCAAATAAAACCCAAGCTCCCCATTTCCGCCCTCGACGGCCTGATAAACCTCACCCGGCGGGATATCCGTCTCCCCCATCACGATCTTGAAATGCCAGATCAACGCCTCCATCTTCGTATACACATCGGACTTCGCCGGCAAATAATACTCAGGCGCATCGGCATGATAAACATCGGCCTCCGCCCCCTTCATATCCTGGATCTTCCGGTACGCCTGCTCGATGATCCGCAGCGACTGCCACATCTCCCCGTTACGCACCAAAAACCGATCGTAGCAATCCCCCGTCGACCCCACCGGGATTTCGAACTCGAAATCCTCGTAGGAAGAATACGGCGAATGCACGCGCACATCATAATCGACGCCCGCCGCCCGCAAATTCGGCCCCGTAAAGCCGTAATTCAAGGCCCGCTCCGCACTGATCGGCCCCGCGCCGATCGTCCGCTCCATAAAAATTCTATTGCGCGAAAAAAGATTCTCAAACTCCTTCAACACCGCGGGATACTCGGCCATGAACCGCTCCAGCTTCTCCCAGGCCGTGCTCGTAAAGTTCCGCTCAAAACCCCCGATCCGCCCCATATTCGTCGTCAGCCGGCTCCCGCACACTTCCTCGTAGATCTCATAGATCAACTCACGGTACTGCATAACGTACAAAAAGCCCGTAAATGCCCCCGAATCCACGCCCACCACCGAACTACAGATCAGATGGTCGGAGATCCGCGCCAGCTCCATGATGATCACCCGCATATAATCCACCCGCTTCGGCGTCTTCACTCCCAGCAGCTTCTCACAGGTGAGATGCCAACCCATATTATTGATAGGCGAAGAACAATAGTTGAGTCGGTCCGTAAGGGTGGTGATCTGGTAAAGCGGCCTCCTCTCTGCCAACTTCTCAAACGCCCGATGGATATACCCCACCGTTTGCTCCGCGGAAACGATCCGCTCCCCATCCAGCTCCAGGATATTCTGGAATACCCCATGCGTCGCGGGGTGCGTCGGCCCCAGGTTCAACGTGGTCGTACTCTTTTCAATACTGCCTTCCGGTAACTTTATGTGGTGCTCTGTACTCATGTGTAAACTTTTTATTGGTCATCAGCATCACCCCTCTCTTCAACATCGTTGCGACGCTCCGTTCATCTACCGAACATCGCATCATCTTTATCAATCCTCGTCTGATCCTCCAGCGGAAACTCCTTCCGCATCGGAAAATACTCCATCTCATCCACATTCAATATCCGCTTCAAATTCGGATGCCCCACAAAATTCACCCCATAAAAATCATAGGTTTCGCGCTCCATCCAATTCGCGGAAGAATACAATTGCGTCGCGGTAAACACATCCGGCTTCTCACTTGGCGTAAAAACCTTGAAGCGCAACCGGATATTATCGGTAAGATTATGCAGGTGATACACAACCGCAAGTTCCCGGCCCTGCTGGTCCGGGTAATGAACGGCGGTAAGATCTGTCAAAAACTGAAAACGCAACTCCTGATCATCAAAAAGGAATTGCATCACTTTTAAATTGAGGTCCCTGGGCGCCTCGAAGGTCAGTAAGCCATACGGCTCTTCAAAGTGGGAAAGCTGCTCGCCAAACTTAGCTATAAGTCGGTCCTTGATCGTTTCGTTGGTTAATGCCATATATTTTACTGTATGCCGTAACTCTGTAACAACCCCTTGTACTGTTCGCTATTGCGCCGCCGGACGCTCTCCTGCCCCACAAGATCCTGGATCCGCATAAACCCATCGATGACCGCCTCGGGCCGCGGCGGACAACCGGGCACATATACGTCCACCGGTATCACCTGGTCGATCCCCTGTAACACCGAATACGTATCGAAAATGCCGCCGCTGCTCGCACAGGCGCCCATCGCCAGTACCCAGCGGGGCTCGGCCATTTGCAGATACACCTGCTTGACGATCGGCCCCATCTTCTTCGCAATGGTCCCCATCACCATCAGCAGATCACACTGCCGGGGGGAAAAAGCAAGCCGCTCCGCGCCAAACCGCGCCAGATCGTAGTGGCTGGCCATCACCGCCATGAACTCGATCCCGCAACAGGAAGTCGCAAAAGGCATGGGCCAAATAGAGTTCTTCCGGGCCAACCCCACGACATCGCTCAACCGAGAAGCAAAAAAACCCTCGCCCGTATAACCCTCGGGCATATTGGCAAGGCTGATATTGTCCTTAATATCGGCCTGTATCGGATGAATATTGAACCTAACCGGACGTGCCATATACTCAAATAATTTAATGTTAACTCAACCCGTTCTCGTCAATCCTCCCACGTCAACGCGCCTTTCTTGATTATATATATAAACCCTGCCAGAAAAAACCCGACAAACAGCAACACCTCCCCGAACCCATTCCACCCCAGCCCACGGAAATTCACCGCATAGGGGTAAAAAAAGATCACCTCGACGTCGAAGAGCACGAACAATATAGCTACAAGGAAGTATTTGATGGCCATCGGATGCCGCGCATTGCCGACACCTTCGATCCCACTCTCAAAATTCTGGAGTTTTTCAGCGGTACTCCGCTTAGGCCCCAGCAGATGGGTGACGCCAAGAACGGCGCCGACAAAGCCAAGCGCGAACAATAGTTGAACACCGATCGGAAAATAACTGGTGGAATTATTATCCATTATTAAGGTTTTTCACCCGCAAAAATAAGCCAGCATTCCGGATTTCCAACAAAATATGCGCAATTAAAAGGGCCGGCGCAACTTTTAATGTAGCGCCGGCCCCCTTATATTCAACAATTTATTCAATTCATACAACTACTTCGTCGCCGCCTTCTTGGTACCCGCCGCAGGTCTGGCCGCCGGCGCCGGCTTCCGGCTCAAAATGCCCTTAAACTTCTGCGGATTGGGATCAGCCGGATCAACCGCAATCCACTGATCCAGGTAGAAGATCGCCGTTTCCTTGTCCTTCTTCACGTTGTTATAATAGCCTGCCAGCTGCGAATACGCCTCGACTACATATCGCTTATATTTGATCGAATCGGTGCTGTTGGCCGCCTTGGCGGTCGAATCCAGGTTACGCGCGATAGCCGCCAGCTTCTGATACGCCTCGATCGGCAACCCCCTCGTCCAGAGGGAATCATCCAGCGCAATCGCGGAATTCTTACACCATAGATAACCGAATATCTGGTCCGGATACTTCGACTCATAAAGCCCGCAGAAGATCGTATCCGCCGCCGCGTAGTTACCCGCGGAATAATTTGAAAAACCCCAGTTATAAAGATCGTTCTGATTGGGATTCTTGAGATACGGATATCCTACTCCCAGCCAGTACGCATAAGCGCCCTTCGCTCCCATGGCCCTGGCCGCATCCTGCGCTTCCTTGATGATATCCAGCTTATTCTGTAGTAGCGTATCCATATCTATCGCCTTCATATAGGCAGCGATGGCCGCCACACTGTCGGTATGAAACCTCGTCAGCACCTTCCCCTGGAACGAATAGTCTCTCGCCGTGATCGCATCGGCCTTCTGCTTCGTAAAGTACAGGTTCAGGTTGTCCTTTGCACTCAGGCTGTCACCCTTGGCATCATAGGAATAGGCCATGAGCAGGTAATATTTGGGATACACCTTGTCACCCAGGGTCTGGATCTGACTCTTGGAAGCCGCGATGGCTTCGTCATATTTCTTGGCCGCAAACAGCAGCGACGTGATATCATAGTCCGTTTCAGCACTGGGATCGGACGCATTCTTATACTTGGTCAGATTTTCCGTCGCCTTGTCCACATCCCCATGATAGAAATAATGGGTGAACATGGCATAATAAGCCGGCGCATAATTAGGGTCCATCTGGACGGCATCCTGGTAGGCGGGCATATAGAACTCCACGTTCTTCTGCGTCTCATAGATCTTCCCGATCTT